>Ga0068864_100000432_pt1 | contig 36300 bp, 35 predicted proteins | sample KBSSwiS72_FD_66586 | JGI IMG/M metagenome (GOLD analysis project Ga0068864, IMG submission 66586) | Switchgrass rhizosphere microbial communities from Kellogg Biological Station, Michigan, USA - KBS Switchgrass S7-2 | ecosystem: Host-associated > Plants > Roots > Rhizosphere > Soil ...
GTCTGGCCGAAGTCGATCGCCACCGGCGCGTACGAGCCGAAGAAAGGCTGGTGATCGGGCTCGGCCGGACACCGCCATGTCGTCGATCGTCGACACGCTGCTGTCCGGCCAGCTCCTGTTCGCGGCCCTGGTGACGGGGTCGCTCTACGCCCTCGTCGCCCTCGGGCTGAACCTCGTCTACGGCACGCTGCGCATGCTCAACGTCGCCCACGGCGACGTCGTCATGCTCGGCGCCTACGGCGCCTACTGGGCGTTCTCGGTCGGCGGCATCTCGCCGATCGTCGCCGCGCCCGCGGTCGCCGCGCTCGGCGCGCTCGCCGGGCTCGCGGTGCACCGCGGCCTCGTGCGGCGCCTCTTCGCCACCGCTGGCGCCGGCTCGACCCGGCTCGAGGGCAACTCGCTGCTCCTCTTCTTCGGCCTCTCGATCATCCTGCAGAACGCCGCCGCGCTCGCGTTCACGCCGAACGCCCGTGGCCTGGCGTACTGGACCGAGGTCTACCACCTCGGCAACGTGGCGATGACCGGCAACCGGATCGCCGCGCTCGTCATCGCCGGCGCGACCTGCATCGCCGTCGCGGCCCTGCTCGGCCGGAGCCTCCTCGGCCTTTCGATGCGCGCCGTGATCGAGAAGCGCGAGGCCGCGACCATCGTCGGCATCGACGTCGACCGGGTGCAAGCGATCAGCTTCGCCCTCGGCTTCGCGACCGCGGCGCTGGCCGGCGCGCTGGTCTCGATGCTCGAGCAGATCTCGCCCTTCACCGGCTTTCCGTTCACGATCGCCGCCTTCATCGTCATCATCCTCGGTGGCCTCGGCAACCTGTTCGCCGGGCTGGGCGCCGCGCTCCTGCTCGGCGCACTCGAAACCTACGGCGTCGCCCTCACCTCGGCGAACATGCGCTCGGTGCTGCTCTATGGCGCCTTCGTCGCCGCCTTGCTGCTGTTCCCCAAGGGCCTGTTCGCGCGCAGGGCGAGGGCCGCTTGAGCGCCGTCCCGGTGCCGGCGCCGGCGACACGCGCCTGGGCGGTCGCCGGCCTCCTCGGCGCAGCAGCGCTGGCGGCGCTGCCCTTCTTCGCCAACCCCTACCTGGTCGCGACCGGGCTGACGCTGCTCATGTGGCTGGCGCTCACCCAGAGCTGGTGCCTGCTCTCGAAGCTGACCGGCTATGTCTCGCTCGGCCACGTCGTGTTCTACGGCCTAGGCGCCTACCTCGTGGTCGTCACCTGGCAGAGCTGGCCGCTGCCGCTGGCGATCGCCGCCGCCGGCGCGCTGGCGGCGCTGTTCGCGGCGCTGATCGGCCTGCCCGTGCTGCGCGTGCGCGGGCCCTACTTCGTGATCCTCACCTTCGGCATCGCCGAGCTGGTGAAGTACAGCATCCTCGCTGCCGAGGCGGCGAGCGGCACCGCGAGCCGGATCCTGTTCGGCGCGCCCGACCTGATCGTCATCTACTTCGCCATGTTCGCGCTTGCCGCCGCGGCGACGCTGCTGCTGGTGGTCGTTGGCCGCTCGCGCTTCGGCCACGGCCTGCGCTCGCTGCGCGAGAACGAGGAGGCCGCCGAGACGCTCGGCGTGCCGGTGGTCCGCTACAAGCTGCTCGCCTTCGTGCTCTCGGCGGCGATCCCCGGGATGGTCGGCGCGGTCATGGCGCTGCGCTCCACCTATTTCGTGGTCGGACAGGTGTTCGATCCGATGATCTCGGTGACCGCCATCGCCATGGCGCTGCTCGGCGGCGGCGACGACACCCGCGGGCCGATCCTCGGCACCCTGTTTCTCTTCATCGTCTCCGAGGTGCTGTGGATCCGCGCGCCGCTGGCCTACATGCTGATCCTCGGCGCCGTGCTCGCCGGCTTCGTGCTGGTGGCGCCCGGCGGCATCTTGGGCTTGCTCGACAGTCGCCGCGCCCGCGGCGCGAGCGGCGCATGAACGACGCCGACAGCGCGCCGCTGCTGGAGGTCCGCGACCTCGGCAAGCGCTTCGGCGGCCTGACCGCGCTGTCCGGCGTCTCGTTCTCGGTCGCCGCCGGCGAGACGGTCGGCATCATGGGCGCGAACGGCGCCGGCAAGACAACCCTCTTCAGCCTGATCGCCGGCAACGCGCGGCCGAGCGCGGGCACCATCGCCTTCGCCGGCGGGCGCATCGACGGCCTTTCGCCGGACCGCATCTGCCGCCTCGGCATCGCCCGCACCTTCCAGATCGTCAAGCCCTTTCCCGGCCTCACCGTGCTCGAGAACCTGCGCACGGCGGCGATGTTCGGCCGCGCCGGCCTGCGCGACCGGCGCGAAGCCGACGCCGCGGCGATGGCGGTGCTCGAGGAGGTCGGCATGGCCGCCCTGGCATCGGCGCCAGCGGCGACGCTCACCCTCGCCGGGCAGAAGCGCCTCGAGGTCGCGCGCGCCATCGCCACCGGCGCCCGCCTCGTCCTCCTCGACGAGGTGATGGCCGGCCTGACCGCGACCGAGGTGGCGCAGATGCTCGACACCCTGCGCCGCGTGCGCGATGCGCGCCGGCTGACCCTGATCGTCATCGAGCACGTGATGCAGGCGCTGATGAAGCTCTGCGCCCGCATCGTCGTCCTGCACCACGGCGAGCGCATCGCCGAGGGCACGCCGGAAGCGATCGGCAACGACCCGCGCGTGCTCTCCGTCTACTTCGGAACGGCGGCATGAGCGGCCCCGCCTGCACGTTCCGAAGGGGTCGCTCCCTGCCGTCCGGCGGGACCGCGCGCGATCCGCGGGTGCGGCGATGACCGAGCCGCTGCTGCGCATCGAGTCGCTCGCCGGCGGCTATGGCGCGACCCGCATCCTCCATGGCCTCGATCTCTCGGTCGGCAGCGACGGCGTCACCGCCCTTCTCGGCGCCAACGGCGCCGGCAAGACGACGCTGATGAAAACCCTGGCCGGCGTGCTGCCCGCGAGCAGCGGGCGCATCTTCTTCCGCGGCGAGGAGATCACCGGCCGCAACGCCGCCGAGCGGGTGCTCGCCGGGATCGTGCTCGTGCCCGAGGGCCGGCTCGTCTTTCCCGACCTGAGCGTGCACGAGAACCTGCGCCTGGGCGCCGTCAACCGGCGCGCCCGCGCCGGCTGGCGCGGCGCGCTCGAGGAGGTGCACGCGATCTTCCCGAAGCTGCTCGAGCGCCGCCACCAGGCCGCGGCCACGCTTTCGGGCGGCGAGCAGCAGATGCTGGCGATCGGCCGCGGCCTGATGGCACGCCCCTCCCTGATGTTGCTCGACGAGCCGACGCTCGGCCTTGCCCCGGTGGTGGCGCTGCACATGTTCGAGCTGATCCGCACCCTCTCTTCGTCGATCACCCTGCTGGTCGCCGAGCAGGACGTGCGGCGTACGCTCGACGTGGCGCGCCGCGCCTACGTGATCGATAACGGCCGTGTCGCCCTCGAGGGCGACGCCGGCGAACTGGCGGAAGATCCGAAGATCCGCCAGGCCTACCTGGGCCTCTGAGCAACCGCCATGCGCTTTCATCGCCTTTCCGGAACCCCCTCGCTCGCCTTCGACCTCGCCGGCGACGGCAGCGGCGAGCTCGTCCTCTTCATGCACGGCATCGGCGGCAATCGCAGCAACTGGCGCACGCAGCTTCCGGAGTTCGCCGAGCGCTTCTCCTGCGCGGCCTGGGACGCGCGCGGCTACGGTGACAGCGACGACTACGAGGGGCCGCTCGCCTTCGACGACTTCGTCGCCGACGTGCTGCGCGTGCTCGACCACTTCGGTGTCGCCAAGGGCCACCTGCTCGGCCTGTCGATGGGCGGGCGGATCGCCATGCGCACGGCGCTGCTCCATCCCGACCGGGTGGCGACGCTGACCCTGGTCGACACCCACGAGGGCTTCGCCGCCTTCAGCGCCGAGCAGCGCCAGGCGTTCGTCGACAGCCGCCGCGCGCCGCTGCTCGCCGGCAAGGAGCCCGCCGACATCGCCGAGCCGGTGGCGCGCTCGCTGATCGGCCCCCATGCCGCGCCCGAGCATCTCGAGGAGCTGCGGCGCAGCATCGCGGCGCTGCACAAGGGCTCGTACATCAAGTCGCTCGAGGCGACGGTGGCCCAGGTCGACCTCGGCGACATCGCCGCGATCCGCGCGCCGGCGCACTTCATCGTCGGTGCCGAGGATCCGCTCACGCCGCCGGCGATGCACTACGAGATGGCCGCCAAGCTCGGCGGCGCGCCGGTGAGCGTGCTGACCCGGGCCGGCCACCTGAGCAACATCGAGAATGCGCCGGCGTTTAACCGGGCGGCGCTGGCCTGGTTGACCGACCGCCACGGCCTCGGCGCAGCGCCGACGCAGAACTTCTCGGCCGGCCGCTAGACCGGCGTCAGCGGACCGCCGACGGTCGAATTTCGATCCCTACAATCCGCCGTCGCCCTGACGCGGCGCGGTCTTCGAAAGGTTCCCGTCATGCCCTCCCGCCTCTGCCGTTCCACCCTTGCATCGGCATTCGTCGCCTTCGGCCTGGCCATCGGGGTCTTACCCGCGCACGCCGCCGACAAAGTCAAGGTGGGCTTCGTCAGCACGCTCTCCGGCCCTTCCGCCGCCCTCGGCGTGGACATCCGCGACGCCTTCCTGCTCGCTGTGAAGCTCAACGGCGGCAAGCTCGGCGGCCTGCCGGCGGAGGTGATCGTCAGCGACGACCAGTTCAAGCCCGACGTCGCCAAGGGGCTGTTCGAGAAGAACATCAAGCGCGACAAGGTCGACTTCATGACCGGCGTCGTGTTCTCCAACATCATGCTGGCCGCCCTGCCCGAGGCGCTCGACGCCAAGACGTTCTATCTGAGCCCGAACGCTGCGCCGTCGTCGATGGCGGGCAAGGACTGCAACCCCGACTTCTTCGCCGTCGCCTGGCCGAACGATGCATACCACGAGGCGGCGGGCCAGTTCGCCACCCAGCGCGGCATGAAGAGCGTGTACCTGATCGCGCCCAACTACCAGGCGGGCAAAGATTCGCTCTCCGGCTTCAAGCGCACCTTCAAGGGCCAGGTGGTCGGTGAGAACTACACCAAGCTCGGCCAGCTCGACTACGCCGCCGAGCTCGCCGAGGTCCGCGCCGCCAAGCCGCAGGTGCTCTACGTCTTCCTGCCGGGTGGCATGGGCATCAACTTCATCAAGCAGTTCGTCGGCGCCGGTCTCGGCAAGGACATCACGCTGCTGCTGCCCGGCTTTTCCGCCGACCAGGACGTGATCGGGCCGGTGGGTGGGGCGATGTCGGGCCTGTTCAACACCGCGCACTGGTCGCCCGACTTCAGCAATGCCGCCAACCAGAAGTTCGTCGCCGAGTTCAGGAAGGAATACAACCGCACGCCGACGCTCTACGCCTCGCAGGGCTACGACACGGCGCGCCTGATCGACGCCGCGGTGCGCGACGTCAAGGGCAAGCTCGAGGACCACGAGGCGGTGAGGAAGGCGCTGAAGGCGGCGAAGTTCGAGTCGGTGCGCGGACCGTTCCGCTTCAACACCAACCAGTACCCGATCCAGAACTACTACGTGCGCACCGTCGGCAGCGACGGCAAGGGCGGCCTGATCAACAAGTCGTTCAGCGAGCCGATCCTCAAGGACCACGGCGACGCGTATGTCCAAGCCTGCGCGATGAAGTGAGCGTTCTCGCGCTCGAGCAGGCCTTGAACGGCCTGCAGTTCGGGCTGATGCTGTTCCTGCTGGCGGCAGGGCTCACACTGGTGTTCGGCGTGATGGACATGATCAACCTCGCGCACGGCTCGCTCTACATGGTGGGCGCATTCATCGGCGCCTGGATCGTCGGCCTCACCGGCTCGTTCTTGCTCGGCATCGTCGGTGCGGTGCTGGGCACCGCCGCCTTCGGCATGGCGCTCGAGTCCAGCCTCTTGCGCTCGCTCTATGCCCGAGACCACCTCTCGCAGGTGCTCGCCACCTTCGCCCTGATCCTGATCCTCAACGACGGCACCCGGATGCTGTTCGGCAATGACCTGCCGCTCTCGGCGCCGGCGGCGCTCGACGGCCCGGTCGAGCTGCTGCCCGGCCTCTCGTACCCGGCCTACCGCCTGGTGATCATCGGCGCCGGCCTGGTGCTGGCGCTCAGCCTCTATCTGCTGGTGGTGAAGACGCGGATGGGCGCGCTGGTCCGCGCCGGCGCCTCGAACCGCGAGATGGCCACCGCCATGGGCGTCGACATCAAGCGGCTCTTCACCGTCGTCTTCGGCATCGGCGCGGGCCTGTGCGCGGTGGCCGGCGTGCTGATGGGGCCGTTGCTCGCGGTGCAGGTGGGCATGGGCGAGAACATCCTGATCCTCGCCTTCGTCGTCATCGTCATCGGCGGCATCGGCTCGATCCGCGGCGCCCTCGTCGGCGCCCTGCTCGTCGGCGTCGTCGACACCTTCGGCCGCACCGTGATGCAGGCGCTCTTCCGCGAGTTCCTGCCGCCGCAGATGGCAAGCGCCGCCGGCCCGGCGCTGGCCTCGGTGGCGATCTACGTCTTCATGGCGGCGGTGCTGGCGATCCGGCCGCAGGGCCTCTTCCCGGCGCGCGGCTGATGTCGCCGCTGCAACGCCGCGTCGCGCTCGGGCTGCTCGCAATGCTCCTCGTCGCCCTGCCGCCGGCGATGCAGGCGCTTGGCGCCGGCTACTACGTCAGCACCGCCGGCAGGATCGTCGTCTTCGCGATCGCCGCGACCAGCCTCAACCTCGTGCTCGGCTACGGCGGCATGGTCTCGTTCGGCCATGCCGCGTTCTTCGGCCTCGGCGCCTACGCCACCGGCGTGCTGGTCAGCGAAGGCGTGCTCAACGCCGGCGCGCACCTGCTCGCGACCATGGCCCTCACCGCCCTCGCCGCGCTCGTGATCGGCGCGATCTCGCTGCGCACCCGCGGCGTCTACTTCATCATGATCACGCTCGCCTTCGGGCAGATGCTGTTCTACCTCGCCAACTCGATCAAGGGCTACGGCGGCGACGAGGGCCTCAACATCCGTGCCCGCTCGCTGCTCGGCTTCGGCCTCGACCTGAAGGACGCGCCGACTTTCTACTACGTCGCCCTCGTCGCGCTTGCGGTCACGCTCCTCGGCCTGAACGCCTTCGTGCGCTCGCGCTTCGGCCGGGCGATCGTCGCCATCCGCGACGACGACCTGCGCGCCGAGGCGCTGGGCTTCGCGACCTACCGGATGCGGCTGGCGGTGTTCGTCGCCGCCGGCGCGATCGCCGGCATCGCCGGCGCGCTCTCGGTCAACCAGCAAGGCTACGTCAGCCCGAACCTTCTGCACTGGACCCAGTCGGGCACGCTGATGGTGATGGTGATCCTCGGCGGCGTCGCCTCGCTTTGGGGCGGCGTGCTCGGCGCCGCCCTGCTGGTGGTTCTGCAGGAAGTGCTCTCCGCCTACACCACGCACTGGGAGTTCTGGACCGGCTGGGTCCTGCTCGCGGTGGTGCTGTTCGCGCGCCATGGTCTCGCCGGCTGGCTGGCCGACCTCAGCGCGCGCAAACGATGAGCGCCGCCGCATCCGCCCCCCAGCCGCTGCTCGACGTGCAGCAGCTTTCCAAGCGCTTCGGCGGCGTGGTCGCGAGTTCCGGCGTCGACCTGCGAGTGCATGCCGGCGAAGTGCACGCGCTGATCGGCCCGAACGGCGCCGGCAAGACGACGCTGGTGGCGCAGCTCGCCGGCCAGGTGCGGCCCGACCGCGGCCAGATCGTATTCGCCGGCCACGACATCACCCATCTTTCGCCGCACGAGCGGGCGCGGCGCGGGCTGGCACGGTCGTTCCAGATCACGCGGCTCTTCAAGAGCTTCGACGTGCGCGCCAACGTCGCCCTCGCGGTGCAGGCCGCACGCCATGGCGACCCGGCAGCCGCCGCGCCGGCTGGTCGCGAGGCCGAGGCCCGCCGCGTCGACGAGGTGCTGGCGGAGATCGATCTCGCCCCCAAGGCGCACGCGGCCATCGCCGCGCTCTCGCACGGCGAGCAGCGCGCCCTCGAGGTCGGCCTGGCGATCGCCAGTCGGCCACGCCTGGTGATGCTCGACGAGCCCATGGCCGGCATGGGTCACGACGAATCGAAGCGCATGGAAGCGCTGATCCAGCGCCTGCGCGCCCACACGACCGTGCTGCTGATCGAGCACGACGTCGATGCCGTGTTCCGTCTCGCCGACCGTGTCTCGGTGCTGGTGAGCGGGCAGATCATCGCCAGCGGCGCGCCCGAGTCGGTGCGTCGCGACAGCGGCGTGATCGAGGCCTACCTGGGCGAGGAGTGAGCGTGGCCCTCGCCTCCGCGTCGGCTGCCGGCGAGACCCTGCTTGCGGTCCGCGGCCTGCATGCCGGCTACGGCGGCAGCGAAGTGCTGCAGGGCGTTGACCTCGAGGTGGGCGCGGGCGAGGTGGTGTCCTTGCTCGGCCGCAACGGCATGGGCAAGACGACGCTGGTGCGAACAGTCTGCGGCCTGCACCCGGCGCAGCGCGGCGAGGTCGTGTTCCGCGGCGAGCGGGTCGAGGCCGGAGCACCGCACCGGGTCGCGCGGCGCGGCCTGGGCCTGGTGCCCGAGGGCCGGCAGATCTTCGCCAACCTCACGGTCGAAGAGCACCTGAGCGCATTCGAGCGCCCGCGCGCCGGGCCGGCGATCGGCGATGGCGCCGGCGATGGCGCGGACGTCACCCGAGGCGGGCACAGAAGCACGGCGGCCGAGCGCGTCGCCCGTGTCTTCGAGCTGTTCCCGCGCCTTCACGAGCGGCGCACGCACATGGGCAACCAGCTCTCCGGCGGCGAGCAGCAGATGCTGGCGATCGGCCGCGCCCTGGTGACCGAGCCGCGCCTCTTGATCCTCGACGAGGCCACCGAGGGCCTCGCACCGCTCGTGCGCCAGGAGATCTGGCACTGCCTGGCCGCGTTGCGCGCGAGCGGCCAGGCGATCCTGGTGATCGACAAGTACGTGCAGCGCCTGATCCAGCTCGCCGACCGGCATGTCATCCTCGAGAAAGGCCGGGTCGCGTGGACCGGCAGCTCGGCCGAGCTCGACGCCGACCCGTCGATCTGGCAACGTCACCTGGGAGTGTGAGAACGAGATGAGCTTCAGCAGCGACCCCGAGATCGACAAGGCGTATTCGCCGAGCCGCGCCCTGCCCGAAGGCGTGTTCCAGGCGCACATGGACCTCTACCGCGACCGCTCGCTGGAGGTCTACCGCACGCAGCCGCACGAGCGCGACCTCCGCTACGACGAGGCCAGCGGCCAGGGGCTCGACATCGTGCCCGCGCCCGGTTCCGGCCTGAAGCCGGCCTTCGTCTTCATCCACGGCGGCTACTGGCGGATGCTGAGCAAGGACGAGTCGGTCTACATGGCGCCGGCGCTCAACGCCCGCGGCATCACGCTCGTCGCCCCCGACTATTCGCTCGCCCCGGCCACCTCGCTCGAGGAGATCGTGCGCCAGGTGCGAACAGCGATCGTCTGGCTGTACCGCCACGGCGCCGAGCACGGCATCGACCCGGAGCGGCTCTTCATCGGCGGACACTCGGCCGGCGGCCATCTCACCGGCGCCCTGGTCGCCGGCGGCTGGCGCCAGGCCTTCGGCCTGCCCGAGAACGTGATCAAGGGCGCGATGCCGGTGAGCGGGCTGTTCGACCTCGAGCCGATCACGCGCTCGTTCGTCAACGAATGGATGGGGCTGGACGGCACCCGCTCGGACGCGCTCAGCCCGATCTTCCACCTGCCGCCCGAGCCCTGCCGCATGGTCGTGGCCTGGGGCGGCGCCGAGACCCAGGGCTTCCACGACCAGTCGCATGCCTGGCTCGCCGCCTGGCGCGGCGCCGGCTTTCCCGCGGTCGAGCTCGAGGTGCCGGGACGGCATCACTTCGACATCGTGCTCGACTGGTGCGATCCGGACTCGGCGATGACGCGAGCGCTGGCCGCCATGGTCCTCGGCGACGAGCCGACCTCTCGCGGATGACCCGACATGGCTGAAGACCCCCTCCCGCGCATCGATCTGCAAGCCCCCGACATCGGCCGCTGGAAAGACGGCGGCAGCGGCGTCGACTGGGTGCACGTGCTCGACTCCGGCCGCCCCGGCCCGAAGGCAATGGTGCAGGCGCTGACCCACGGCAACGAGATCTGCGGCGCGATCGCCCTCGACTGGCTGCTCGGCAGCGGCTTCCGCCCGGAGCGCGGCACCTTGACGGTGGCCTTCGCCAACGTCGAGGCCTACGCCCGCTACGACCCCGCCGACCCCTTCCCTTCGCGCCTGGTCGATGAGGACTACAACCGGGTCTGGTCCGACGACACGCTGTTCGGCCCGCGCGATTCGCTCGAGCTGCGCCGTGCCCGGCTGCTCAGGCCGTTCGTCGATGACGCCGAGCGGCTGCTCGACATCCACAGCATGAGCGAGCCCTGTCGGCCGCTGATGGTCTGCGGCGTGGTGGAGAAGAACGTCGCCTACGCGCGCGAGCTCGGCGTGCCGGCCGACCTGCTCGTCGACACCGGCCACCCGGCCGGGATGCGCATGGTCGACCGCGGCGGGTTCGGCGATCCCGCCAGCCCGAAGCGGGCGCTGCTGATCGAATGCGGCCAGCATTGGGAGCGCGCGGCGGCCGAGGTGGCCATCGATGCGCTGGTCCGCTTCCTGGGGCTTTCAGGCGCTGCCGGCGCCGCCTGGGTGCAGGCGCATACGCGGCTGCCGCTGCCGCCGGTCCAGCGCCTGGTGCGCGTGACCGAGCCGGTGGTGGCGCTGAGCGCCGACTTCCGCTTTCTCGTGCCGACCGTCGGCCTCTCGGTCATCGCCCGGGCCGGCACGCCGATCGCGCAGGATGGCGAGCGGGTCTGGACCACGCCCTACGACAATGCGGTGCTGGTGATGCCGGGAACGCACAACCTCAAGCCGGGAGGAACGGCGGTCCGGCTTGGACGTTTCGAAGCCTGAAAAGAAAACCGGCGCGGCCTGGAAGGCGCGCGCCGGCGGGTGGGTTGCCGACTCAGGCCCTGCGGCGGCGGCGGCTCATGAAGCCCACGGCGCCGAGGCCGGCGAGCATCAGGACATAGGTCTCCGGCTCGGGAACGGGCGCGGTGACCGAGAAGTTGGCGACCTCGAAGGCGTTGATCTTCGGCGAGTTCGTGAAGGCCAGGCCGAGGATGTCGACGCCAGCATCGGCGGTGAACTGCACGTACTGCGAGAAGCTCTGGTCGCCGTTCGTGACGCTGAAGCCAAGGCCCGCCGCGGTGAAGGCGAAATTGCCGGCGGTGGTCATGACCGTCAGGGAGTTGTACAGGTCGGGCGATCCCCAGAGGAAGCTGATGTAGCCGATGCCACTGCTGAAGCTGACGGTCGACGGCTCGGTGGTCGTCGGGCCCGCCGAGAGGAAGTTCCCGCCGGCGATGGCGCCCTTCGGAATATCGGCGAAGGGCTGGTCGGCGTTCAGGATGGTGCCGCCCACGATCGACGCGTTCACCGAGCCGGTGAGCGAGCAGTCACCCGGCAACACGCACGCCGCCGGAGAGGACAGGAGCAGGAAAGTTCCTGCGCCGCCGCCCAGGGCGCCGGTAACTTGCGCCTGGGCACCGAGCGAAGCGGCCAGGGCGATGGAAGCGAATAGCGTCTTGCCGAATTTCATAAGACTCCCGATTGGTCTTGTTGCTGAAGGGGTCCCGGCGGCCACCGCGCGAGGTAGGGAAGTTATAAGGGCCAACCGCAAAAATCGATTCCCCGGGTTCCGGGGGTTCGGCGACAAACGGTAGCCAAAGGTACCGCCGCCCCCCCGTGAACAGGGGGTACGGTCGGCGCTCACCCGGAGATCAGGATGACCACGACCCTGGACAGACACGATTTCGACACGAAGGCGGTGCTGCGCCTGCGCGAGGACCTGGCCCTGGCGTTGCGGGCCGCGGCGCACCACGGCCTGGCCGAGGGGGTGTGCAACCATTTCAGCGTCGAGCTGCCCGGCGGCACAGGCCGGTTCCTGCTGAATCCGCGCGGCCTGCTCTGGCGGGAGGTTCAGGGCGGCGACATCGTCATGATCGACGCCCGCGGCAACAAGCTAGCCGGAGATCACGAAGTCGAGCCGACAGCGATGTTCATCCACGCCGCGATCCATCGCCTCTGCGCCAAGGCCTGCGTGCTGCACACCCACATGCCCTACGCCACCGCCCTGACGCTGACGGCGGACCGGTGCCTGGACACCACGCTGTCGCAGAACGCGATGCGCTTCCACGGGCGCATCGCCGTCGATGCGAGCTACAACGGACTGGCGCTCGACGCCTCCGAAGGCGAGCGGATCGCCCGGGCCATGGACACGGCCGACGTCGCCTTCCTCGGCAACCACGGCGTCGTCGTCTGCGGCGACCGCCTGGACTACGCCTACGACGACCTCTACTACCTCGAGCGGGCCTGCATGGCCGAGGTGCTGGCGCGCTCCACCGGCCGGCCGCTCGTGCCGGTGGATGCAGCGATCGCCGGCCGCGTCGGCGCGCAGACCCTCGGCGAGCGGCTGCAGTCCGAGCTGTTCTTCGCCGCCCTCCGGCGCACGCTTTCCTGAGCGAAGCCGGCGGCGGCGGCGCTCAAGCGCGGCCCATCTTCCCTTGCAGCACCGCGATGAGGTGTCCTTTCGCCTCGGCGAGCTGGGCCTTGTCGCTGTCGTGCACCTTGCGGAAGAAGGCCGCGCATTCGGGCGAGCCGGCCTGCTCGGCGTCCTGGATGTACTGGTCGTAGGCCATCAACGCCTGCGCCTTGTTCTGGATCAGGGTGATCCAGTCGTAGGCCAGGTCGCTGAGGGGATGGGTGTCGGCTGATTTTTCCTGCATGGCGTGCCTCGTTCGGGAAGGGAGACGGGAGTCCGGAGGGCCGGCAATCCGGATTCCCGCGTCATCGTCCGTCGCGGCCGAGGCCGCACATGGCTCGCCGAGTCCGACACCCCGGTGGCGCGATGTCCCACAAGCGCAGGCTCGTTCAACCGGGAAACTCGGCCCTTGAACGGGAACGCGAATGGACGATGCTTTCCTCTGTGAGGCCACAGGCTCGTTCGTGCTCGTTCGGATCCTGCAGCGGGCGACGGAGCAGCTGCTCGAGGAATGCCAAGTCTGCGTCCTCGAGGGCATGCGCGACTCGGGCTCGAAGGCCATTCTCTACGACCTCACCGAAATGCCGCCGGCGCCGATGAGCGTGCTGCTCTACCAGCGGGTGCTCAACGAACACGTGGCCGCGCTGCAGATCAAGCGGGCGATCGTCGTGCCGAACGCACAGATCGCCCACCTCGCACGGCTCGCCTTCGGCGGGAGCGAGTATCAGCTGTTCTACGACGACCTTCCGGCCGCCAAGGACTATCTCCGCGATGCCAGCCCGTTCACCAGCGCCGACTGGAACGTGCGTGTGATCGAAGAACGGCGGCTGCGCGAGCGCCGCGGCGCCCGCCGCGAGCCGGGCGGGCGGCGGCTGCGCGACGGGACGACGGGCTGAGGCGGCCTCCGCGATCGTTCCGAATGCGGTGTCTTCGCCCTGCTACGGCGAGATCCGATACAGCGTCGTCGGCGTCGGGTCTTGCGGATCCACCGCGGTTGCCGTCTTTCCGTCGGCCGAGAGGGTGATGACGAAGTTCGCTTCGGTATTGGACACGCCGCCGCTGCTGTCGAAGATGCCGCCGCAGCCGTTGGTGTCGTAGATCTTGTTGAAGATCCGCAGCGCCCCGGTGGCGGGGTCGAAGCTGTAGTCCGACCATTCGATCCCCGGTGGCCCCTGGCGCGCCACGTCGCAGGCGCCACCCGGCTCGACATCGCCCGCGCTGTACGGATGGATCGACATCACCTTGCCGTCGGCGAAGAAGATGAAGTGCGGCGCCTTGAAGTCGGTTGCCGAATCCACCGCCCACATGCCGACGATGCCGTTCGGGTCGTCGACGAAGCGCGGGACGCTGCCGCCTTCGAAGGTGATCGCCGTCGGGGTGATGTTGACGATGCCTTCCCCCACGCCTGGGTGCGAGAAGCCCCATTCGCCGTTGCTGTCGATCGCCAGCAGCACGCCGGTCTTGCCGGCGGCCAGGTCGACGTCGACCCAGCCCTTCTCGAGCCCGGGCTGGCCGCCGCCGCCGGGTGGCCCCACTTCGGCCATCAGGAACTCGCCGTTGTCGCCGAAGCGGATCACCGATGTGCCGCTGGCGTCGACGAAGACCCAGACGCCCTTCAGCGTCGCTGCGGTCGTGGCCTTGGCACCCGTGAGCGTCTTGGGCGCGTCGGCCGGCTGGATCCGCGGCAGGCCAAGTTGGAAGGTCAGCGCCTGCGCCGCCGCCAGGTTCAGCCGCACTTCGTTGCCCGTCACGCCGGACGGATTGATGAAGCCGAAGTAGACCTTGCCGCCGCGCTCGACGAACAGCCGCATGGAGCTCAGCCGCTGCACCGCCGCTGGCAAGTTGCCGAAGCTCATCACGCGGGCATCGCCGAGGGCCGCGACCGTGTAGGTGCCGGTGCCGATGGCAGAGCAGTTGCGCGGCGAGTTGTCGGCCTTGCGGCGGTAGCACTGGTAGTAGGTCGTGCCGTTGCCGGTGGCCGCGAAGCCCACGCGCATGGCGCCGGCGTTGGTGTAGTAGTTGCCAGTGCCGGCCGGCAGGCTGGTGTAGTAGTTCGGCACGTCGCCCAGGCTGACGGTGCTCAGGCCCCAGGTCTCGTTCGGGTCGAGGCTGGTGCCGTCGGCGTTGCTCGAGGCACCGAAGATGCAGGGCTTGCCGGGATTGCGCGCGACCATCTCCTCGAGGCTCGTCGTCGCCACCGCAGTGCCGGCGTTCTGGCAGGCGACCGCCCCCGCCCGGGCATCGCCGCCGGCAGCGACGGCGGCGCCGAACACCGCTACCTGGTTCACAGGCCGCACGTCGTACGCAGGAGCGTTCTTGTCGATGAAGAAGGTCTGCAGGAAGAGCTTGGAGCCGGCCGGGAACGTGGCCGCGCCGAGCAGGGCGGTGTTCAGCCTCCAGCCGTTGCCGCCCCCGCCGCCCGTGTACGTGCCCGGTCCCACCGCCGGCAGGATCTTGTTCGTGATGATGTCCGCCATGCTCTGGCCGGCGATGTCGACCGCGGCGCGGGTGCTCACGCCCTGCGAGTAGTTGTCGCAGATGTTGTAGTTGCTGCGCCCCTGAGCGTCGCGCTGCGTCTGCCAGTTGCGCTGGCCGAGCATGCAGGCCACCCAGTCGCTGCCGTTCCAGTGCAGGTCGCCGGCGCGGTCCTTCGTGAAGCCGGTGGCGAAGGATTCCGCCACCCCCACCGTGGGCTGGTAGGCGTAGGGCTGCATGCTGGTGCGCACGTCGTAGTAGTGGACCCGCCCATCGGCGTCGGGCGTGTTGTCCAGGGCGGTCGCCTGGTTAACGTGCATGAACCAGTGGGCGGCGTCGGTGTACTGCAGCGCGGCCATCGAGGCCGACGTCTCCGGCGTGGCCGCCGTCGAGTCCGGAGGCAGCTTGGCGATACCGACCGCCACAACGACCCCATCGATCGTCAAGCCGGTGCCGGCGACCACGCCGCCGGCCGCCGTGCCGAGCGCGGTCTGCAGCGCCGCGCCGCTCACGCCCACCAGGGCCGGGTCGGCCGCGGCGGCGCCGATGGCCGGCAGCGCGCCCATCACCGCATTGGCCACCGCCTTGTCGACATCGGCCTGGGCAACGGTGCCACCGCTGAGATCGCTCTGACCCACGGCGGGCGCCACGGCGGCGGTCTGTTGCACCTGCGTCAGCCGCACCAGGCGTGCGGCATTGGCGGCGACGGCATTGGCGGCGTTGGTCGCGGCGGTGAAGTCGTCCAGGGGTGAGACGGTCAGGTTCAGCTGCGTCTGGACGAAGCTGGTGGCATCGACCACCGTCTTCCCCGTGGTGTCGGCGTGCAACTGCACCAGCGTGCTCAGCGGGCTGACGAAGACGCTGTGCGCGGCGCTGTTGCCGGTGGCGGGCGCCTGCAGGACGTAGGCCGTGCCCACCGCGGCGCCGGTGTCGGCGTCCTTGGCGGTGGCGGGAACGGTGACGACGATGCGGTGCTTGCCCGCGTCCGCCGCGGCGACGCTGAGGGTGAAGGCGCCGCTTGCATCGCTGACCGAGCTCGGCTCGCCGCTGTCGCAGGCGCCGTTGTCGTTCAGGTCGTAGCACGCGGTGGCACCCTGCAATGCCCCGTCGACGGCCTTGCCGGTGATGCTCACGTCGGTCGATGGCGGCGGCGGCGGGTGCCCGTCCCCGCCGCCGCACGCCACCAGAATGATCGATGCGGCAAGCGACGTCAGATTCAACGCCATTGCGCAAACCGGCTTTGTCATCGCACTCTCCCTGTTTTTGGGCGACACCGGTCGGCCGTGACCGGAGCCGCACAGTAGGAGCCGGCGGCTGCCTGCGCATCGCCGGAGGCGGGCGTTTTCCGGGGGATGGCGACGCGGCAGGTGCCGCGACTCAGATCAGGCCCTTGCGCCTTGCCTTGGCGATCGCGTCCCGCTTGTCGGTGGCCTGAAGCTTCTCGTAGATGTGCTTGATGTGGCTGTGCACCGTGTGCGGGCTGATGTTCAGGCTGGCGGCGATTTCCTTGTAGGAGCAGCCTTCCTGGATGCCGCTCAGGACGGCGCGCTCCTTCGCGCTCAGAAGAAATTCCTCCGGCGGCGGCGTATCGTGGAAGGTCTTCACGACCAGCCGCGCGATCTTCGGGCTCATCGGTGCCCCGCCCGCGCGCAAGGCGTCGAGCGCTTCCACCAGCTCGCGCGGCGTTGCGCCCTTGACGATGTAGCCGGCGGCGCCGGCCTTCAGCGCGGCGAACACGGCTTCGCGGTCCTCGCTGACCGTAAGCACGACGATGTCGAGCCCGGGCAGGACCTCCCTGGCCTTGCGGATCAGCTCGACGCCCGTCATCGCCGGAAGCCCCAGATCGGACAGCATCACGTCCGGCCGCGTTGGCTCGAGCAGCGCCAGCGCGTCCTCGGCCGAGGCGCAGGCAGCGACGACCTGCATGCCGGCCTCGCCGCTGAGCAGGAGGCGCAGGTTTTCGCGCAGCAGCTGATCGTCTTCGACGATGAGCAGCCGCAATTCGCCGCGCTGTGGGGCAGGGGGCGTCATCGCGAGTTCCAAGCCGACAGGCTAGTGCGCGGCTGGCACGGCGGCATCACCCGGCGCGGGGCATTTCGTGGGCAACGGCAAGTGCAGCCGGACCGCCGTACCCGCTCCCGCCGCGCCATCGAGTGCACCGATGGCCAGGCGGCCGCCGAGTCGCTCGGCGCGGCGGCGCATGTTGCCCAGGCCACGCGATCGGGCCTGGCCTTCGGCAAGCGGCGGCGGCCCGACCCCGTCGTCCAGGACGATGAGATGCAGGTCCTGCGCCGCGACGTCCAGGCGCACCGACACCTGCCGCGCCCGGGCGTGCTTGACGATGTTCATCAGCGCCTCCTTGTAGATGCGCGCGAGATCGAGCCGCGTCAGGCTGTCGGGCGGCGGTGCCGCTTCCGCGATCGCCGACTGCATCTCGAAGGCCAGGCCATGCGGCTCGACGAGCTTGCGGCCATAGGCGCGCAAGTCGCCGGCGACCGCCGACCAGTCGGCGTCGCTGTCTTCCAGGCTGTACATGAAGCCGCGGATTTCGGACAGCGCCGCATCGGCAAGCTCGCCGATCGTCGCGAGGCGGCCCTGCATCGCCGCAAGGTTCTGCTCCTTCTGGGCGAGGTTGGCGAGCAAGCCGATGTTCGTCGCCATCCCGCCCAGGCCATCGTGCAGGTCCTGGAGCAGCAATTCCTTCTCGCGCTGGCGCGCTTGCCCGTCGGCGGCGCGTTCGTCCCGGGCACGGTGCGCGTCGGCCGCCTGCTGCGTGAGCGCGAGCAGGGCGTCGGCCAAGGCCGCGTCGGCGGAAGTGAACAGGCGCTGTCCCTTGCCGGCGTGATGCAGGTCGAGTGCCGGCGCGTCGCCCAGCGCGGGCACCTGCAGCACCAGGCCTTCACGCGCGACGGCGACCGCGGCGACGGGCGTCGCGCTGGCGCTGATCGACAAGGGGGCGTAGATCTGCTCGAGCAGGTGGCGCCAATGGACCTGCAACGCGGCGCTCGAATCGGCGCGAAACAGGCTGTCGATCAACTGCGGCAAATAGCGTTCGACCGACATCCGCGCTGCCGGACTGAGGCGTCGCCACAGCCACTGGCGCAGCGGAAAGTACAGCCAGCCGGCGACCGCCAACGCCGTTCCGAGGGCGACCCCGGCGCCCGCGTTTAGCCACAGCAGCACGACGTCGAACAGCACGACCAGCGCCCCGCCGAGCCCCCAGATCAGCGCTTCGAACCACCAGCGGTCGAGGTTGAACAAGCGGTAGCGGGCCACGCCCAGCGCCAGGCCGACGTAGATGCACAGAACGAGAGCCGCTTCGCTCAGGCCGGACGAGATCAGGGGCCGCATCCCCAACATGATCGGCGCGCGATTGCCGAGCACGAAGGCGCCGATCGGTAAGAGCACGGCGCACAGCAGGATCTTCAGCGCAGCGCGATCGGTGGGGCGCACCCGCGTGGCGCGCCACTGCCACGCCGACAAGGGAATCAATCCGAGGAAGAACACCGCGCTCGTCGACAACGGGCCGGAAGCGCCGGGATTCGGCCACCATTGATGTTGGCCCGCCAGCCACGCGCCGAAGAAGAGGGCGCCGACCGGCAGGAGGTAGGGAATCGGCCGAAAGCGGCGGGGATAGACCCACAGCAGCGCCAGGAGCCCGAACAGGGCGAGGTACTCGCCGAATTGCTCCGTCGACCACAGGAGCGGCAGCCAGTAGGCATTGAAGGTCAGCTCGCGCCCCTTGCCGAGCGCCAGGATGGCGGCCGACAGCGTCATGCCGAGGCAGGCCAGCAGAAGCATCCATGGCGCGGCGTCGTTCGGCCTGAACGCCAGGACGCCGACGCCGATCAGCAGGGCGAGGGCGGCCAGCAGGCCCATGGCCCAGAAGTCGAAGGGCAGGCTGGCGATCGCCCGATGCCGGTGCGGATGCAGCGCGGCGCGCGTCCCGTCCGCGCGCAGGAGACCGACCTCCTCTTGGTTGATCGCGCGCCACAGGGCGCGGTGGTCGGCGAAGAATCGGTTGAATGCCGCGTAGGTGGGCAGGGAGTAGGTCGCACGCGAGATCGTGACCGCGCCGATCGGCAACAGCGAGCCATCGATGGCCTCGACCGCCGTGACGACATCGCCCGACTGGAGCGTCCCGTGTGCGGGACCAGGATCGAACACCCGGGCGACGAGGAGGCCCGGGCCGGCGGCCGGTACGTCGAACGCCAGGCCGAGCCACGGCATCGACCATGCTGCCCAGATGTCGAAGAGGACGACGGCGACAGCGACGACGCTGCCGGCCACGAGGATGCGAGCGGGGGCAAGGTGGACCGCGAGCATGGCGACGTCCGGATGCCATCGAACCCGGCGTCAGCGGCGGACGGCTCGAAAAGGAGCCAAGAGCACCGGCGATGTTGCTCGATCGCGCATCTGTGCCCCCGCGATGACCAAGGCCGGACAAGCTAGTAGTTCATCCAGGCGCTGTCAATAGAGCCTGACGCTGGATCGGCCGCGCCTCAGGCCGGCTGCACCTTCCCTCTCAACCTCCGCACCGCCCACGCCCCCGCCGGCCACAGCAGGATCACGAAGGTCGCGATCGCCAGCCCGCCGGCGATCGGCCGGGTGAAGAACACCGCCGGGCTGCCGTCGCTCTTGATCATCGAGGTGATGAAGTTCTCCTCGAGCATGGTCCCGAGCACCACGCCCAGGATCGCCGGCGCCACCGGGAAGCCGTTCTCCTCGAGCACGAAGGCCACCACGCCGAAGAACAGCACCACGCCGACCGAGAACAGCGAGTTGTTCACCGCGTAGGCGCCGACGATGCAGAACAGCAGCACCACCGGCATCAGCACCGTGCGCGGCACGGCGAGCACGGTGTTCGCCGCCTTGATGCAGGCCCAGCCGAGCGGCAGCATGATGATGTTGGCCAGGACGAACACCATGAAGATGGCGTACACGCTCGGCGCGTTGTTGATGAAGATCGAGGGACCCGGGTTCAATCCCTTGAGATAGAGCACGCCGATGGCGATGGCGGTGATGCTGTCGCCGGGAATGCCGAATACCAGCGCCGGGATCCAGGCGCCGGCCAGGGCGCTGTTGTTGGCCGCGCCCGACTCGACGATGCCCTCAATGTGCCCGGTGCCGAACTTCTCCGGCTCCTTGGAGAAGCGCTTGCTCATCGCATACGACATCCACGCCGCCATGTCGGCGCCGGCGCCGGGCTGGATGCCGACCGCGGTGCCCAGGGCGCTGCCGCGCAGCAGGCTCCAGCGGTATTTCTTCGTCAGCGTCCACATGCCGGTGAACACGTTGCCGAGCTTCTCCTTGAGGACGCGGGCCGGCGGGTCCATGTCGACCATGAAGCGAAGGATCTCCGACACCGCGAACATGCCCACCATCATCGGGATCAGCTCCACGCCCGAGAGCAGGTCGGTCACGCCGAAGGTGAAGCGCGGATGGCCGGCCGGGTTCTCCAGGCCGATGCAGGCGACGAGCAGGCCGAGCAGCAGCGAGATCAGCGCCTTCACCACCGAGGAGGCGCCGATGAACACGGCGCTCGCCAGGCCGAGCACCACCAGCCAGAAGTACTCGAACGAGCTGAACTTGATCGCCACCTCGGCCAGGCTCGGCGCCATGAAGATCATCACCAGGGTGCCGAAGAGGCCGCCCACGGCCGAGAACCACAGGCCCGCGCCGAGGGCGGTCTCGGCCTGGCCCTTGAGCGTCATGGCGTAGGCCTCGTCGGTGTAGGCGGCCGAGGCCGGCGTGCCGGGAATGCGCAGCAGGCAGCCCGGGATGTCGCCGGAGAAGATGGCCATCGCCGTGGCGGTGACGATCGCCGCCACCGCCGGCACCGGCGGCATGAAGAAGGTCACCGGCACCAGCAGCGCCGTGGCCATGGTGGCCGTGAGCCCCGGCACGGCGCCGACGAACAGGCCGAACAGGGCCGAGAAGAAGATGACGCCGAGGACGTAGGGGTCGAACACCAGGCGCGCGGCCTGCAGCACGATGTCCACGGTATGCGCCTCGTTCGCCGGCCGGCTCAGTAGAGGATGGGCAGCACGCCCCAGGGCAGCGAAACGCGCAGCAGCTTGTAGAACGCGAGGTGGATCGCGAACGCGGCGGCCAGCGCCACCAGCACCGCCAGCCAGGGCCTGACCCGGAGCTGCAGGAAGAGCGCCAGCAGGAGCAGCGTCGCGGTGACGAGGAAGCCCAGGCGCTGCACCGTCAGCAGGTAGAACACGATCGCGCCGCAGGTGAGCAGGAAGCTGACCACGTGCCGGGGCGAGCGCAGCCACTCGCCGAACACCAGCAGCCGGCCGCCGGCGCGCAGTTCGCGCACGCCGCGCACCAAGAGGATCACGGCGCAGCCGGCGAGCCCGGTGGCGATGAGCGCCGGGAATGCGCCCGGGCCGATGTTCTGCCCGGGAATGTTCGGAAAGCTGCGGATCGCCAGGAAGACCGCCGCCGAAAGGACGAGCAGCAGCACGCCCCAGACGGCGTCGTTAAGTTTCACGGCCGGTCGAGGCGGGAAGTGGCGGCGGAGTCGGCGAAGCGGTCGCGGCTACTTGACGATGCCCACCGCCTTCATCGTCGCGCCGAGGTCGTTGGTGCTCTTCTCCATGAACGCGGCGAACTCCGACGGCGCCAGGTAGGTGACGCCGAAGCCGCGGCTGGCCATGAAGTCGTGGTATTCCTTGCTGTCGTAGACCTTCTTGATCGCCGCGACCAGCGTCGCTTCCACGTCCTTGGGCAGGCCCTTGGGCGCGGCCATGCCGCGCCAGGCGGCCATCTTCCAGTCGCTGCCGGTCTGCGACTTGAGGGTCGGCAGGGCCGGATAGAGGCCGGGCGAGGCCGAGTCCATGATCGCCAGGCTCCGCACCTTGCCGGCGTCGATCAGCGAGCGCGCCTCCGGAATCGAGCAGGGGACGATGTCGACGCCACCGGCCACCATGTCCTGCAGGCCGGGCGCGGCGCCGTTCGAAGGCACCCACGGCGCGGCCGCCGGGTCGACCTTCAGGTCCTTCAGCATGCCGGCGAGCGCCAGGTGCCAGATGCCGCCCTGGCCGGTGCCCGAGGCCTTGTGCTTGCCGGGCTCGGCCTTGATCGCATCGACCAGGTCCTTCACCGTCTTGTAGGGCGAATCGGCCCGCACCTGCAGGCCCGCGGGGTCGGCGTTGACCAGGCCGAGCGGCGTGTACGACGAGCCCTTGAGGTCGGTCAGGCCCTGCCAATGCATCATGCCGATCTCGACCGTGATCAGGCCGATGGTGTAGCCGTCGGCCGGCGACTGGGCGATGGCGCTGTGGCCGACGACACCGGAGCCGCCGGTGCGGTTGACGACGTTGATCGGCTGCTTCAGCTCTTTCTCGAGCAGCGTGCCGATGATGCGCGCGGTGGCGTCGGTGCCACCGCCCGCGCCCCAGGGCACGATCAGCGTGATCGGCCGGTCGGGGTAGGCCGCGGCAGCGACGCCGGAAACGACGAGGGCGGCGAGCGCCACGGCGGCGCGGTGCAGGAACTTCATGGGAATCCGTCTCCGTGAGGGGCATCGCTCTGGGGCGGCGACTGCCTCTGGGACCTTAGCCGCTGCGCCGATGACGAGTCAAGAGACAACGAGGCACACTCGCATCCATGCAAACCATGACGACCACCCGCCTCGGCCGCACCGGCCTGGAGATTTCCCGCATCTGCCTGGGCTGCATGAGCTACGGCACGCCGGACCGCGGCAACCACCCGTGGACGATGGGCGAGGCCGCGAGCCGCCCATTCATCAGGAAGGCGCTCGACCTCGGCATCAACTTCTTCGACACCGCCAACGTCTACTCCGACGGCACCAGCGAGGAGATCGTCGGCAAGGCGCTGCTCGATTTCGCGCGCCGCGACGAGGTCGTCATCGCCACCAAGGTGCACGGCCGGATGCATCCCGGGCCGAACGGCGCGGGGCTGTCGAGGAAGGCCGTCTTCGCCGAGATCGACGCCAGCCTGAAGCGGCTCGGCACCGACCATGTCGACCTCTACCAGACGCACCGCTGGGACTACGCCGTGCCGATCGAGGAAACGCTGGAGGCGCTGAACGACGTGGTGCGCGCCGGCAAGGCGCTGCACATCGGCGCCTCGTCGATGTACGCCTGGCAGTTCGCGAAGTCGCTCGCGCTCTCCGACAAGCACGGCTGGGCGCGCTTCCAGACGATGCAGAACTACGTCAACCTGCTCTATCGCGAGGAAGAGCGCGAGATGCTGCCGCTCTGCAAGGCCGAGGGCATCGGCGTCATCCCCTGGAGTCCGCTGGCCCGCGGGCGCCTCACCCGCGACTGGGACACGAGCACCGCCCGCACCGAGACCGACGGCTTCGGCAAGACGCTCTATGCCCGGACCGCGGACGCCGACCGCAAGGTGGTCGAGGCGGTGGCCGCGGTCGCGGCCCGGCTCGGCCGGCCGCGCGCCCAGGTCGCGCTCGCCTGGGTGCTGCACAGGCCCGAGGTCTCGGCGCCGATCGTCGGCGCGACCAGGCTCGAGCAGCTCGACGACACCGTCGCCGCGCTCTCGCTCCAGCTGTCCCCGGCGGACATCGCCGAGCTGGAGGCGCCGTACGTGCCGCACGCGGTGATCGGCCACACCTGAGACGCGGCTTCGCGCCGCCGTCCTTCCCCTCGGGTCCGGCCCGGGCGCGGGAAAGTGAATACGTCACTCGCCTGCCGCGGCACCGATCACTCGGCAAGGCGGCGCTGCTTTCCTAAATTGGCGCTACCGACCGTATTGGATGTCGGAGCCGGAGAAGGTCTCCGGACGTCCTCCCCTTGTCCTCTGCAAGGAAGCGCCATGAGCCCGAAGCACACGTTCTCCCTTTCGATCCTCGCCGTCGCCCTGGCGGCCGCCGCCAGCGGCGCGCTCGCCGCCGACCCCGCCGGCAACCCGACCCGCGCCGAAGTCAAGGCGGGCGTCCTCCAGGCGCGCGCCCACGGCCAGCTGATGCCGGCCGGCGAGGCCTCCCAGCCGTTCCCGACCGCCGCCGGCACCTCGACCCTCTCGGCCCGCCAGGTGCGCGACGAGACGCTCATGGCACGTGCGCACGGTGAACTCGTTCCCGCCGGCGAAGGCTCGCCGGAGATTGCGCCGACCGGCACTCAGATGGCACGCGCCGATGTCAAGGAAGCCACCCGCCAGGCACGCCTGAACCACGAGCTCGTTCCCGCCGGCGAAGGTGTCGGCCCGGTCGAGGTCCGGATGGCGGCGAAGCGTCCCGAATGGGTGGCCGCCCTCATCAGGCGCTGAGCACTCGGTAGTAGGCCGGGCTTCGGGCGGCGTGCCGCCCTGCACAATCGTCGGATTGCCCTTCGACGGAGTGCCGCATGAATCGTCTCTCGAAAGCCCTGCTCCTCGGCCTCGCCGCCGGAGCGCTCCTGCCGCTGCCGGCCCGTGCCCAGGAGACGACGCTGCGCCTGGTCAGCGCCTTCGCCGAGAACGGCATCTACGTGCAGCACCTGCAGAAGTGGCTCGCCCAGTTCAACGCCGAGGGCAAGGGCACGCTGCAGATCAATTTCATCGGCGGGCCGAAGGCGATTCCGACCTTCGAGGCCGGTAACGCGGTCAAGACCGGCGTGGTCGACATGGCGATGTCGACCGGCGCGTTCTACACCAACGTGATGCCCGAGTCCGATTTCCTGAAGCTGACGCAGATCCCCGTGGCCGAGCAGCGCAAGAACGGCGCGTTCGCGGCGATCAACGAGCTCTGGGCGCAGAAGGGCAACATGGTCTACCTGGCGCGGATGGTCGAGAACCAGCCGTTCCACCTCTACCTCAACAAGAAGGTCGACAAGCCGGACCTCACCAGCATGAAGATCCGCATCACGCCGGTGTACCGCGAGTTCTTCGCCTCGCTCGGCGCCAACGTCGTGACCACGCCACCGGGCGAGGTGTACACCGCGCTCGAGCGCAACGTGGTCGACGGCTACGGCTGGCCGATCGGCGGCATCTTCGACCTCAACTGGCAGGAGAAGACCAAGTACCGCGTCGACCCCGGCTTCTACGACGCCGAGGTGGCGATCATCATGAACCTCGACGCCTACAAGAAGCTCACGCCGAAGCAGAAGGCCTTCCTCGACAAGCAGGCGCTGGCGCTGGAGGCGATGAACGGCTTCTGGACCCAGTACGGCAAGGACGAGACCGCGCGCCAGGAGAAGGCCGGCATCCAGGCGATCAAGTTCGACGCCGCCGGCACCAAGGCCTACGTCGACAAGGCCTACGACACCGGATGGGCCGCGGCGATGAAGACCAACCCCGAGTTCGCCAAGAAGCTGAAGACGCTCACCTCGAAGTGAGGCGGCCGGCGAGTGCTCGGTCGTGGTGAACGCGGGCGGCCTCGAGCGCCTCGAAGCGCGCTTCGGCACGCTGCTCGAGGGGCTGGCGCTCGTCGCCAGCCTGGCGCTGCTGGCCATGGTGGCGATCATCTGCGGCGACGTGCTCACCCGCAACGTCGCCGTTCCCGGGATGCCGCGCGGCATCGCCTGGAGCAACGAGATCTCCGAGCTGCTGCTCTACGCCATGACGCTGCTGGCGGCGCCGTGGCTGCTGCGCGAAGGGCGGCACATCCGCGTCGACATCCTGCTGCGCGTCCTGCCGGGCCGCGTGGCCTACGCCTGCGAATGGATCGCCGATGCGCTGGGCTTCGTCTGCTGCTGCTGGCTCGTCTTCTATGGCGCCTCGGCAGCGAGGAAGAGCTGGGCCGGTGACGCGCTCTCGATCAAGACGCTGGTGATGCCCGAGTGGTGGATCCTGGCGCCGCTGCCGATCTGCTTCCTGCTCCTGGCGGTCGAGTTCGTGTTCCGGATGCGGCGGCTGAAGGGCGGGCCGATCGGCCCGCGCGACGACGCGGTGAGCGCCGCATGAGGCCGGGGTCATGAGCGGCTGGACTTTCGCTGCCTGGCTGCTGCTCGGCGGCTCGACCGTGCTGCTGTTCCTCGGCCTGCCGGTCGCGTTCTCCTTTCTCGTGGTCAACATCGTCGGCGCCTGGCTCTGGCTCGGCGGCGAGCCCGGCTTCGTGCAGCTCGCGCGCAATGCCGTCAGCTCGGTGACCAGTTTCTCGCTGACGCCGATCCCGCTGTTCGTGCTGATGGGCGAGATCCTCTTCCACACCGGCCTGGCGGTGAAGGTGATCGACGGCATCGAGCGGCTGATTGCCCAGGTGCCGGGGCGGCTGGCGGTGGTGGCGGTCGTCGCCGGCACGGTGTTCTCGGCGATCTCGGGCTCGACCATCGCCACCACCGCGATGCTCGGCTCGCTGATGGTGCCGGTGATGCTCTCGCGCGGCTACCACCCGACGCTGGCCACCGGCCCGGTGATGGCGATCGGCGCGGTCGACATGCTGATCCCGCCCTCGGCGCTCACGGTGCTGCTCGGCTCGCTCTCCGGCATCTCGATCTCCAAGCTCCTGATCGGCGGCGTCGTGCCCGGGCTGGTGCTGGCGCTCGCCTTCGTCGCCTGGATCATCGTCCGGGTGCGGATCACGCCGAGCCTGGCGCCGCAGGTGGCGCTTGTCCGCCACGAAGGCTTCGACCGGTTCAAGCCCTTCCTGCTCTACGTGCTGCCGCTGGTCTCGATCTTCGGCGTGGTCGTCGGGGCGATGGCGGCGGGCTGGGGCACGCCCACCGAATCGGCGGCGGTCGGCGCGCTGGCGACGATCGTGCTCGCGCTCGTCTACCGCGCGCTGAGCTGGAAGATCCTGCTCGCCTCGCTGAAGGGCACGGTCGCGATCTCGGCCATGATCCTTTTCATCATCGTCGGCGCCACGACCTTCGCCCAGATCCTCTCCTTCTCCGGCGCCTCGAACGGCCTGGCGCAGGCGATCACCGGCTCGGGCCTGGCGCCCTGGGCGGTGATCATGGCGATGATGGCGATGCTGATCTTCCTCGGCATCTTCGTCGACCAGGTGAGCATGATGCTGATCACGCTGCCGATCTTCATGCCGGTGGTGCAGACGCTCGGCATCGATCAGATCTGGTTCGGCGTGCTGTTCCTGATCTGCATGCAGATGGGCCTCCTGCTGCCGCCGCACGGCCTGCTGCTGATGACGATGAAGGGTGTCGCCCCATCGCACGTGACCATGCTCGTCATCTTCCAGGCCGTCGTGCCGTTCCTCGTGATGAGCGTGCTGCTGCTGGCGCTGGTGTTCTTCGTGCCGGCGGTGGCGACCTGGCTGCCGGCGCTGATCGGTTGAGCGGCGGCTCGCCGCTCAGCCTTCGGCTTCGACAGGGCTGCTCCCTCCCCAACCCCTCCCTCCGAGAGGGAGGGGCGCGCGCCGCTGGCGCGCCATCAAAGCTGGCTCTTGAGAACCTGTCCGACCCATTCCATCGCCCGCTCCTTCCACGGCCGGTCGCGCCAGGCCGCGAGCGTGACCACCTTCGAGCGCGACAGGTCGTGCTCGAACACCTTCACCTGCTCGGCGGCGAACTTCTCGTCGAGCAGGTTGAGGTTGGCCTCGTCGTTGAGGCGGAACGACCGGTTGTCGAAATTGGTCGAGCCGACCGAGATGAACCAGCCGTCGACCACGAGCACCTTGCAGTGGAACATCGTCGGCTGGTATTCGGCGATCTGCACGCCGGCTTCGAGCAGCGGCCCCCAGTCGGCACGCGAGGCGCCGCGGACGACGTCCGAATCGATGATCGGCCCCGGCACGACCATGCGCACCTTCACCCCGCGCTTCGCCGCCTCGACCAGGGCGCGGATCGTCAGCTCGTCGGGCACGAAGTAGCTGTTCGAGAGCTCGATGCTCGTCTTCGCCGAGGTGATCGCGAGCAGGTACATGAGGTGCATGCTTTCGGCGCCGCCGCTCGGCGAGCTGCTGAACATCTGCGCCGGCATGCCGCCCGACACCGGCTCCATCGGCGGGAAATACAGCCGACCGTGCAGCACCCGGCCGGTGGCCTTGGTCCAGTTGTCGTTGAACACCGCCTGCATCTGAGCCACCACCGGGCCGCGCACCCGGAAATGGGTGTCGCGCCAGTGGTCGGCATCCTGGGCGTCGCCGCGCCACTTGTCGGCGATGCCGACGCCGCCGGTGTAGCCGACCCGGCCGTCGACCACCAGGATCTTGCGGTGCGTCCGGTTGTTGAGCCGCGGCAGGTGCGACCAGTGCGGCTCGTGATAGCGCTCGACCTCGACGCCGGCGCCCTTCATCCGCTCCAGCGCGGCCTTGTCGAGCCGGGTGCTGCCGACCCAGTCGAGCAGCAGATGCACCTTGACGCCGTTCCGGGCGCGGTCGGCGAGCGCGTCGGCGAACTCGTCGCCGATCGTGCCGTCCCAGTAGATGTAGGTTTCGAAGCTGACCGTCGACCTGGCGCTGCGGATGTCCTCCAGCATCGCCTTGAAGATCCTGTCGCCGTTGACCAGCACCTCGGCGGCGTTGCCGTCGACGAGCGGCGGGCCGAGCAGGAGCGAGAGGTCGCGGGCGAAGGCGGGGTCGCGGGTGTCGTGCACCCGCTCCAGCGGCCGGTCGAGCTTCTTCTCGGCGGCGCCGAAGTTGGCGACGACCAGGGAGACGACGATGCCGAGAACGAAGGCGACCGAGAGCCAGAGGAAGAACCGGCCGCCCACGCCGCGACCCTTCATCCTTCCGGCCAATCGACCGCCCCGGAGTGCGTGACCGCGCCGAGGTGCGCCGGACCCACCAGCCGGGCGTATTTCTCCAGCACCCCGGCCAGGCGCTCGCGCTCGGCCGGGCGGTGCGCCTGCCGCCGGGCAGCCAGCTCCTTCTCGTCCAGTTTCACTTCGAGCACGCGCGCCTCGCCATCGATGCGGATCCGGTCTCCGTGACGCAGCAGGGCAATCGGCCCGCCTGCCGCCGCCTCGGGGCCGATGTAGCCGACCATCAGGCCGCGGGTCGCCCCGGAAAACCGGCCGTCGGTGATCAGCGCCACCTTCTCGCCCATGCCCTGGCCGTAGACGAGGGCGGTGACGCCGAGCATCTCGCGCATGCCCGGGCCGCCGCGCGGGCCCTCGTTGCGGATCACCAGCACCTCGCCGGCCAGGTAAGCGCGGGCGCTGACGGCGGCAAAGGCGTCCTCCTCGCATTCGAAGACCCGCGCCGGGCCCTCGAAGACCGCGCTCTTCAGGCCGGCGACCTTGATCAGGGCACCGTCCGGCGCGAGGTTGCCCTTGAGGACGACCACGCCGCCGGTAGCGAGCAGGGCCCGGTCGGCGCCGCGCACCACCTCGCCGTCGGGCTCGGCGGCGTCGGCGAGTTCCTCGGCGAGGGTGCGGCCCGAGAGCGCGAGTGCGTCGCCGTGCAGGTGGCCGGCGGCCAGCAGCGCCTTCAGCACCACGCCGACGCCGCCCACGCGGTGCAGGTCGACGGCGAGGAAGCGCCCGCCCGGCTGCAGGTCGGCGATCAGCGGCGTGCGCGCGAACACGGCGGCGACGTCGTCGAGCGAGAAGCGGATGCCGGCCTCGTGGGCGATCGCCGGCAGGTGCAGGCCGGCGTTGGTCGAGCCGCCGGTGGCGGCGACCGCGGCGCAGGCGTTCTCCAGCGACTTGCGCGTCACCAGTTCGCGCGGCCGGGGACCGCCGTCGCGCACGATCTCGGCGGCGCGGCGGCCGGCACGGCGGGCCATCGCCAGCCGCTCGGAATAGGCCGCCGGCAGCATCGCCGAGCCGGGCATCGCCAGGCCGAGCGTCTCGGCCACCATCGCCATCGTGTTGGCGGTGAACTGGCCGGGGCAGGAGCCGAGCGTCGGCGCGCAAGCGTGGCCGAGCTCGTCGAGCTCGGCCTCGGTCATCGTGCCGGCGAGCACCGAGCCCACGCCCTCGTAGGTGGTGAGGATGGTGACGTCCTTGTCGCGCCAGCGACCGGGCAGCATCGCCCCGCCGTAGACGAAGACGCTCGGGCAGTCGAGGCGCACCATCGCCATCATCACGCCGGGCAGGGTCTTGTCGCAGCCGGCGAAGCCGACCAGGGCGTCGTAGGCGTGGGCGCGAACCACCGCCTCGATCGAGTCGGCGATCAGCTCGCGCGACACCAGGCTCATCCGCATGCCCTTGTGGTTCATCGACACGCCGTCGGAAACCGAGACGGTGGTGAACTGCACCGGCACCGCGCCGGCGCTGGCGACGCCGAGCCGGGCGGCGTCGGCCTGAGGCCCGAGCGACATCGAGCAGGGCGTGTTCTCGCCGTGCTGGCTGACGATGCCGACGAAGGGCTTGCCCATGTCTTCGTCGCCGACGCCGGTGGCGCGCAGGAAGGCGCGGTGCGGCGCCCGGTCGAGGCCCTCGGTGACGATCGCCGAGCGCAGCTTCTTCTTGCCATCGTTCGGCGCGCTCATGCTGCCGCCCTCGGCCCGGCACCGGCGCTGATCTCGGTGCCGGTGGCCCGCTCGACCCAGCGCACCAGCTCGCTGACGCTGGCGTCGGGCGCTGCCGCGTCGGCAGCAGCGCGCCAGAGCCGCTGCGCCGCTTCGCTCAGGGGCGCCGGCGTGCCGGTGGCGCGCGCCAGCGCCATGGCGATGCCGATGTCCTTGACCATCAGCGCCAGCTTGAACGGGTCGTCGAAACGGCGGCTGATGACGCGCTGCTTGATGTGCGTCTGCGCCACCCACGACATCCCGGTCGAGACGTTGAGCACGTCGACCATCGCTTCCGGATCGAGCCCGTAGCGCTTGCCCATCGCCAGGCCTTCGCTCAGCGCCAGCAGGTTCACCGAGGTGATCAGGTTGTTGAGGCACTTCATCGCATGGCCGGCGCCGAGCCCGCCGACATGGAAGACCGCCTTGCCCATCGCCGCGAGCAGCGGCCGCACCCGCTCGAGGTCGGCGGCGGCGCCGCCGACCATGAACACCAGCTCCGCCGCCTTCGCGCCCCACTCCGCGCCGGAGACCGGGGCGTCGACCATGGCGACGCCGCGAGCGCGCAGCGCCTCGGCCGTCTGCTCGGTCAGCCAGGGCTCGGACGAAGAGGTGTCGAGCAGCAGCGCGCCGGGCGCGAAGCCTTGCAGCAGGCCGTCGTCGCCGTTGACGAGCGCGCGCACCACCTCGCCGTTCGGCACCATGGTGACGACGATGTCGCTGGCTGCGGCGAGCGCGGCCGCCGAGACGGCGGCGACCGCGTCGGGCAAGGTGCCGGCGAGCTCGGCGGCGACGCCGGGCGCGGCATCGAAGAGCTGCAGCGGATGGCCGGCACGCGACAGGTGCGTGGCCATCGGCCGTCCCATGACGCCGAGGCCGATGAAGCCGACACGCGGCAAGGATGCGGATGCGTTCATAGAGGGTTTACGAGATCAATGGAGGGCGGTCGCAGGCGGCAAGCTACGCGCCGCGTTGCAGCGGGGCCGTCGGGCCGACCGCTTTGCACGATACTGCCGATCCCCCGTTCACGTCGCTGGAGAACCCTCGTCATGGCATCGCCTCGCTTCCTCGCCGCCTGCGCCACGGCCGTGCTGCTCGGCCTCGGCCCCGTCGCCGCGTCGGCACAGACCACGCTCACGATGTCGAGCTGGGTCGGTCCGACCCACCTGCTCACCCGGGACGTGCTGCAGGTCTGGGCGGCGAACGTCGAGAAGGCGACCAACGGCCGGGTCAAGTTCCAGATGCTCGCCAAGCACCCTTCGGCCGCGCCCGGCACCTTCGACGCGGTGCGCGACGGCCTGGTCGACGTCTCCTACGTCACCGCCAGCTACACCCCGGCACGCCATCCGCTGCCGCTGCTCGCCGAGCTGCCCGGCGCCGGCGCCACCGCCGAGATCAACTCGGTCGCGTTCTCGCGCATCCACTGGAAGTACCTGCAGGCGGCGAACGAATACAAGGGCGTGAAGCTGCTGGGCGTGTGGACGCACGGCCCCGGTCAGATGTTCACGGTGAAGAAGCCCGTGACCTCGGTCGCCGACCTCGCCGGCATGAAGATCAGGAGCGGCGGCGGCATCTCCGAGGCGGCCGCCAAGGCGCTCGGCGCCTCGCCTCTCGTCAAGCCCGCGCCCGAGTCGTACGAGATCCTGTCGTCGGGCATCGCCGACGGGACCTTCTTCCCCTCGGAATCGGTCAAGTCCTTCAACCTCGACAAGGTCGTCAAGTACGCGACCTTCTTCCCCGGCGGCTTCTATTCCTCGTCGTTCGGCTTCTTCATGAACCAGGAGAAGTGGGACGCGCTCTCCAAGCAGGACCAGGACGCGATCCTCTCGGTTTCGGGCGAGGCGCTGGCGCGACTCGCCGGCAAGGCCTGGGACGCGGCCGACAAGGTGGGCATCGACACCATGAAGGCCGCCAACGTGCAGATCATCGAGGCCAGCCCGGCGTTCGTCGCCGACGTGCGCCGGCTCACCGCGCCGCTGGCGCAGGAGTGGATCAAGTCGGCCAATGCCAAGGGCGTCGACGGCGCCAAGGCCTATGCCGAGTTCCACGAGGAACTGAAGAAGGTCGCCGCCGGCAACTGAAGCCCGCAGCGCTCCCCCGCCGCGCCCCTTGGCTTCGATGCCCGCCGCCAGCGACCCGCGCCGCTCGCTCACCCGCTCGGCCTGGATCCTCGCCGACGAAGGCCACGAGTCGGGCCTGGCCGGTCAGTTGACCGCGCGCGGCCCGAGCGCGGGAACTTTCTGGACGCTGCCGCTCGGCTTGGCCTTCGACGAGGCCGAAGAAGCGTCGTGGCTGCTGATCGACGACGCCCTGACCGTGCTCGAAGGCGACGGCTCGCATGGCAGCCGGGCGCCCGGCCGCCCCAAGCCCGGCGACGCCCCCTCGGGGGGCAGCGAACGAAGTGAGCGTGGGGGCTTCGTTGTCGAGCCGAACCCGGCGACGCGCTTTCATCTCTGGATCTACCGCGCCCGGCCCGACGTGACGGCGATCGTGCACACCCATCCGCCCGCGGCCTCGGCGCTCGCCGCCGCGGAGCAGCCGCTGATCGTTGCGCACATGGATGCGACGCCGCTGTTCGACGACACCGCCTTTCTTCCCGACTGGCCCGGCCTGCCCACCGCCGACCGCGAAGGCGAATTGATCGCCGCCGGCCTGGGCGGCAAGCACGCCCTCCTGCTCGCCCACCATGGCCTGCTCGCGGCCGGCCGCTCGGTGCAGGAGGCGACCTTCCTCGGCGTCTTCATGGAGCGCATGGCGCGCCAGCAGATCGACGCCGCGAAGGTGGGCGGCGCGAAGCCGATCGACCCCGCCGAGGCGCGCCGCGCCCGCGACTTCCTGCGCACCGACCGAATCATGGGCCTCACCTTCGACGCCTGGTCGCGCCGCGCCGAGCGGCGGCGCTCGACATGGCGTTGAGACGCTTCATCGCCGCCCTGCAAGCGGGCCTCAGCGCCACCTCCGCCGGGGTGCTGTTCCTGATGATGGCGATCACCGCCGTCGACGTGACCGGCCGCTACGTCTTCAACAAGCCGCTGCCCGGCGGCTTCGAGATGACCGAGCTGCTGCTCGCCGCGCTCATCTACTGCGGCCTGCCGCTGGTCTCGTGGCGGCGCGAGCACATCGTCATCGACACCTTCGACCGGTACTTCCCGCCGCGCCTGAAGCGTGCGCTCGACGTCATCGCCGAGGTGATCTGCGCGGCGACGCTCGCCGGCGTGGGCTACCTGATCTTTCGCCGCGCCGCCCGTGTCGCCGAGTACGGCGACACCACCAACGTGCTCAAGCTGCCGCTCGCGCCCATCGTCTACCTGATGGGCGCGATGATCGTCGTCGCCGCGCTGATCCACCTCTCGCTGATCCTCGTGCCGCATGGCGAGGACGACGGCAAGACGATCGTCTAGAAATGACGCCGCCACGCTCACTGCGTTCGCTGCCGCCCTGGGGCACGAAGGGCCCCTTCGTGGCCCTTGGGGCGCGGCCGGCCTTGGGGCGGCCCGGCGGCCGGCCGACCGCGCCATGACGGAAGCGCTGATCGGCCTGGCCGCGATGATGGCCCTCTCGTTCCTGCGCGTGCCGATCGCGATCTCGATGGGCCTGGTCGGCTTCCTGGGCCTGTGGTGGATGCGCGGCCTCGGCCCCTCGATGGCCTCGGCGACCACGGTCGTCTACGAGTCGGGCTTCCAGTACACGCTCTCCGTCGTGCCGCTCTTCATCCTGATGGGCAACTTCGTCACCCGCGCCGGCATGTCGAAGGAGCTCTACCGCGCCGCCTACACCTTCGTCGGCCATCTGCGCGGTGGCCTGGCGATGGCGACGGTGCTCGCCTGCGCCGGCTTCGGCGCGATCTGCGGCTCCTCGATCGCGACCGCGGCGACGATGACCAAGGTGGCCTACCCGTCGATGCGCGACCACGGCTACTCCGACGAGCTCGCGGTCGGCACCATCGCCGCCGGCGGCACGCTCGGCATCCTGATCCCGCCCTCGACCATCATGGTCATCTACGGGATCATGACCCAGACCAACATCGGCAAGCTGTTCGCCGCCGGCGTGGTGCCGGGGCTGGTGGCGGTGGTCCTGCTCTGCCTCGGCGTGCAGTACATGTGCTGGCGCAACCCGGCCGCCGGGCCGCGCGCCGAGCGCGCCGGCTGGGGCGAGCGGCTCCGGGCGCTGCGCGACGTCTGGGCGGTGGCGGCGCTCTTCGTCGTCGTCATGGGCGGCATCTACGGTGGCATCTTCACCGCCACCGAAGGCGCGGGCATCGGCGCGGCTGGGGCCTTTTTCTTCGCCTTGGCGCGCGGCGTGCTCGACCACCGCACGCTGCTGGCGGTGCTGACCGACAGCGCCCGGACCACGGCGATGCTGTTCGTGATCCTGGTCGGCGCGCTGATCTTCTCGAACTTCCTCAACTACACGACCATGCCGACCGACCTCCGCGGCCTGATCACGCACTGGAAGCTGAGCCCGATCACGGTGATGGTCGTGATCTGCACGATCTACGTCCTCCTCGGCACGGCGATGGAAGAGCTGTCGATGATCCTGCTGACGATCCCGGTCTTCTTTCCGATCGTCACCGGCCTGGGCATGGACCCGGTCTGGTTCGGCATCATCATCGTCGTGGTCGTGCAGATCGGCCTGATCAGCCCGCCGGTGGGCATGAACATGTTCGTCGTCAAGAGCATGTTGCCGGGGATGACGACACAGACGGTCTTTCGCGGCGTCTGGCCCTTCGTCTGGGCCGAGGTCGCGCTGCTGGCGATCCTGGTCGCGTTCCCCTCGCTCAGCACCGTGCTGCCGGCGCTTCTGAAGCTCTAGCGCGCTCAGCCGAGCGCGACGATCTCGACCCAGTTCGGGTTCCTGCCGACGCCCAGGTCGGCGTGCGCCGACAGCGCGCCGGTCTTCGCGTCGATGGCGTGCACGCGCAGGGTATGGGACGCCTGGCCGGCGGCAATCAGCCAGCGCCCCGACGGATCGATCGCGAAGCCGCGCGGTTCCGTCGCCGTCTCGACCCGGCCGAGCAAGGTCAGCCAGCCGCCCTGGGCGTCGACCGCGAACGCGGCGAGGGTGCTCGAGCGGCGCTCGCTGGTGTAGAGGAAGCGGCCGTCGGGGCTGAAGTGGATGTCGGCCGCCCAGGGCTTGCCGACGACGCCCGGCGGCATCGAGCCGATCGTCTGGACGTGGCCGAAGCGGCCGGCCTCGGCATGGTGCTCGAGCGCATCGACCGTGGCGTCGAGCTCGTTGAGCAGGTAGACGAAGGGCGCCGTCGGATGGAAGGCGAAGTGGCGCGGCCCCGCGCCGGCGCGGGTGCGCCAGGCCGGCTCCGGCCGCAGCTCGAGCGCGCCGCCGGCGGCATCGAAGGCGAAGGCGGAAACCACGTCGCCGCCGAGACAGGCGGCGAAGGCGAAGCGGTTGGCCGGGTCGGTCTGGATCGAGTGCGCGTTCGGCGCGGTGCCCACGGTCTGGCGCGCCGCGCCGGCGACGCCGTCGGCGCCGATCGGGCTCACCGCCACCAGGCTCTCGCCATAGGACGCGCTCAGCAGCCAGCGGCCGCTGCGATCCAGGCCGATCCAGCACATGCTCGCCGGCAGCGGGCTCGTGCCGAGCGGCGCGAGGGTGCCGTCGTCGGCATCGATGGCGAAGCTCAGCACCGCCAGCGGCGCCGAGCGGATCGAGGCGTAGAGCCGGCGCCGGTCGCGGCTCAGCGCCAGCGGCATGACCGTGCCGCCCGTCGCCACCTGCTGCACCGGGGCAAGCGCGCCGCTCGCCGGATCGAGGCGGAGCACCGCGATCTCGTGGCTGTCGGCGCAGGCGACATAGACGATCGTCCGGGTCATCGACATTCCCTCGGTCGGCCCGGGTCAGCGCTCGTACGGGCCCTTGGTGACGAAGCCGCCGCCCTGGAAGCGGGTCGCGGGGTCGCCGGGGTCGAGCCGCGGCTGTCGCGCCTCGGCGGCGGCGCGAAACGGCTCGGAGCTGTCTTCGGGGCGATAGCCGATGTGCGCCGCCGAGGTGTTATCCCAC
>Ga0068864_100000438_pt1 | contig 36128 bp, 32 predicted proteins | sample KBSSwiS72_FD_66586 | JGI IMG/M metagenome (GOLD analysis project Ga0068864, IMG submission 66586) | Switchgrass rhizosphere microbial communities from Kellogg Biological Station, Michigan, USA - KBS Switchgrass S7-2 | ecosystem: Host-associated > Plants > Roots > Rhizosphere > Soil ...
GAGCAGATGCTGCACACGAGCATGCCGCGCGACCGACTGACCACCGGCGTGTATCGCACGATCGAGCCCACCAATCCGTTGGGACTGCTGCAGGAAGCGCTGGTGCTCGCCGATGCGGCGGAGCCGCTGGAAAAGCGCGTGCGCGTCGAAGGCGTGAAGACCGGCCGCGTCACCGCGCTCGATATGCCCGGCCAGATCCAACAGGCGCTCGCCACCGGCATCCTCACCGAGACCGAAGCCGCGATGCTGCGCGACTACGACCGTCGCGTCATGGAGCTCATCCACGTCGACGACTTCACGACCGAGGAGATGGCCGCAGGCGAGCAGCCGCTCGACGTGCGCCCGGCGGCGCGCGTCAGCAACGCGTGAGAGCCATCCTGCACGTCGACATGGACGCGTTCTACGCGTCCGTCGAAGCGCTCGACAACCCCGAAGTGCGCGGCAAGCCGCTGATCGTCGGCGGAACCGGCGGCCGTGGCGTCGTCGCCGCGGCCAGCTACGAAGTGCGCAAGTACGGCGTGCACTCCGCGATGCCGATGGGCGAAGCGCTACGCCGCTGTCCGCATGCAATCTGTGTGGCGCCGCGTTTCGAACGATACAAAGAAGTGTCGCGGATAGTATTCGGCGTCTTTCACGAGTACACGCCGCTCGTGCAAGGTCTGTCGCTAGACGAAGCATTCCTCGACGTGACGGAAAGCCAGGCCGCACTCGGCGACGCAGCGAGCATTGCAGTCGCGATCAAGAAGAAGATCGTCGCGCGCACTGGCGTGACGGCGTCGGTCGGCGTGGCCCCGAACAGGCTGGTCGCGAAGATCGCGTCGGACCTGCGCAAGCCCGACGGATTGGTGATCGTGCGCGAGGACGAAGTCACCGCGTTGCTCGATCCGCTGCCGATCGGCAAGCTGCACGGTATCGGCAAGAAGACGACGCCGCACCTGGAACGCATCGGCATCCGCACGCTGCGTGATCTGCGCCTCGCGAGCGATGCAGTACTACGACCCGTGTTCGGCCGTTACGTGGCCGACATCAAGGCGCGCGCTGCCGGCATCGACGAGCGCCCGGTCATCGCCGACTGGGACGAAAAGCAGATCTCCTCCGAAGAAACGTTCGACACGGACATCACCGATCGCGTTCAATTGCGCGCCGAGCTTGCGCGACTGACCGATCGCACGGCTGCGCGCTTGCGCTCTCAGGGATGGCTCGCCGAGACCGTCGTAGTGAAGATTCGTCGCAAGGACTTCAAGACTTACACGCGGCAGAGCACGATCCGGCCCGCGACTCAACAAACGCAGCCACTGCTCGAAGCAGCGACGAAGTTGCTCGACGAGTGGCTGCGCGAACAGCCGCGCGCCGCTGTGCGACTGCTTGGCGTCGGCGGCCGCGACCTTACGAGTACTCCGCAGCTAGAGCTGTTCACAGCGCCCGAAGCCAGCCGCAACCAGCATCTCGATACCACGCTCGACGACATCCGCGCGAAGTTCGGCAACGACGCCGTCGCGCGCGGCAGCTCACTGCGCAACCGTCATCCGCGATAGCGCGCGCGGAGTCGCGGCGACTGCACCGCCGATCCCTGCAGCTCTGCTGCAATCAGCTGACTACCGAGAACCTTGGCAGTAGCAAGCCGCTGCTGATCGTCAGCAACTGCGAAGCGCACGAGGTCCGGCCAGAAGCCAGGATTCGTCGGCCATCGCGGCAACAATAGAGAGGCGTGATGCACGGCGAGCCGCCTGACATACCACGGCGGCGCAGCCATCAACCGCTCTGCAACGGCCTCCGGCATCGCGTAGATCAAGCGCGCGGCGAGTGGACTCGATGTCGCCACGTGCCACGCATACATGAGCGCGACCTCGCAGAGCGACGCTTGCAGCGACGCATCGCGCGGCTGCGTGTACCGCTCACGCATCGACATCGCTGCCGCCAACGTTGCGGGCTGCGCAAGCGCGCGCCACAACTTCTCATCCTCAAAGCCGAGCGAGTACAGCGTATAAGGCAACGCTGCCAACGACGCGCGCGCAGCCGGCGACATCTCTGCGATCGCTGCGTGCAGCTTGGATGGCAAGTGCTGCAGTTGACCGTCGCACGCATCGACCGCGTTGCGCTCGGCAGCCAACAACTCCATGTAGTCGAGATTGAGCTCGTGAATTCGCGCCAGCACCGCGGCGCTCAGGATCGGCGTACTCACGCCGGGCAACTCATCCGTGATGTGACGTGACATCGCTGCATCCTTGCATGACGGGGCGCGAATTAAACATTGACGCCAAGTGATCGTCAATTGCGTACACTACGCCACGAAGGAGCGCTGCACAGGGATGGATTTCCAATGCACATCAGTAACGAGCGCTACTTCCACGAGCGTCAGCGTCACGATCTCGCGCTGCGCATGATCCGCCACGAAGCCCGCACCTGCACGATCCGCTCGTGCACCGGCCTGACCGACGATCGCATCCGCCGCCTCTACAAAACGTATGCAACGCACATGCCGAGCGCGCCGGTGCGCCGGCGTCGCGGCAAGTCGCCGCGACAGGTCCAGTTCTTCGTGCGCAACACGCGTGCGCAACTGGAATCGTCGATGCTGGCGAGCGTGTTTACGACCTTCGGGCTGTGGCGCGCGCAATCGAACACGCAGCCTGGCTCGATCGAATTCGGCCGCTTGTTCTGCGACGCGTACGAGACGCATCGCCAGCTGCTGCGCAACGCCGACATCTCGTTCGAGCACGCGTGGTTTCTCCTGCAACTGCTGTTGCGTAACGCGGACCTGCACGCGGTCCGCTGCCGGCACTGCGACAGTCAGTACTTGCGAGATCGCGTCAACGTGTGTCGCCGCGCTTGTCCGGTGTGCGCGTTAAAGGGAACGGGCGCGGAACGGGGCTGATACAATCGCGCGCATGGCGTTGCCGCGCTCTCATCCCAACGTACTTGCCGGACCGTATCTCGAGCGCGCCGCGCACTGGCGCAAAGACGAAGAGCGACTGCGCGCGGCGCTCGCCGATCCTGCGACTCTGTTCGTGCCGGTCTGGCACGCGCGCAGCGCTGTTGTGACGTCGTCGGACGGACGCGCGTCGGCCTACTTCGCGATGGGTGCGCAGGCGCTCGCGGGCGTCGACACGAGCGGCTACATCCTGCTCGGCGAATTTCACCAGCGTGTCGTGTTCGCAGTTGCCGTCGCCGGCGAGACGCCGCCATCGCTGGAAAGCGGTGCGGAGTTGCACGACCTGCGATTGATCGCCGGCGAGTTGTCTGAAGATGAAGCGGGCCTGCTCGCGTACGCGCGAGCGATGGTCCACTGGCGTGAGCACAACCGCTACTGCGGGCGCTGCAGCCTGCCCATGGTGGCCGTCCAGGGCGGCCACGTTATGCAATGCTCCAATCCGACCTGCGCGCACCAGCAATTCCCGCGACTCGATCCGGCCGTGATCGTGCTGGTCACGGACGGGGAGCGAGCGCTGCTCGGCCGTCAGCCGGCCTGGCCGCCGGGCAGGTATTCGACCGTCGCCGGTTTCGTCGAACCAGGAGAGAGCCTGGAGGACGCGGTCGCGCGCGAGGTGCGCGAGGAAACCGGCGTCGTGGTCGACGAGGTCATCTATCACTCGTCGCAACCGTGGCCGTTCCCGTCGTCGCTGATGCTCGGCTTCACCGCCCGCGCCAGCCGGACGGACATCGACCTGAGCGACCAGGAACTGGAAGACGCCCGCTGGTTCACCCGTGCACAGCTCGCCGCCGGCGAGATCGCGCTGCCGACCACGCACTCCATCTCGTTCCGGCTGGTCGAGGACTGGTATGACAGCGGCGCGACGACGCCGCTGCGGGCGGAACCGGGCGTGCGGATGTGGCAGGCGCCCAAGCGATAACCGACACCCTTTCAGCCTTCATTCAGTGCCCGGGGCGCATTTCACTCCTTGCGCTGTGCTCTACAATCGTCCCCCATGTGCCTGCTCGTTCTCGCCTGGAAGCACCACCCGCGTTATCGGCTGATCCTCGCCGGCAATCGCGATGAGTTTCACGAACGTCCCGCCGCGCCGCTCGGCTGGTGGCAGGACGACCCGCGCATCCTGGGCGGTCGCGACCTCAAGGCCGGCGGCACCTGGCTCGGCGTGGCGCGGTCCGGCCGGTTCGGCGTCGTCACCAACTATCGCGACCTGCAGGCGCCCGTCGAAGGCGCGCCGTCGCGCGGCCAGCTCGTGCCGCGATTTCTGACAGGCGCGACGTCGCCGAAAGAATTTCTGGACGACCTGCGCGGCGCTGCGCCTCGTTACTCGGGGTTCAACCTGCTGGTCGGCGGCGCCCGCGCGCTCTACTACTCTTCGAACCGCGGGCCGAATGCGCCCGCCGCGCTTGCACCCGGCGTCTACGGCCTGAGCAATCATCTGCTCGACACGCCGTGGCCGAAGCTGGCGCGCACGCGCAAGCGTTTCGAAGAGCTGCTGAGCGGCGCCGACGTCGCGCCCGAGGATCTGTTCACGATGTTGGCCGACCGCGAGCCGGCGCTCGACGATCACTTGCCTTCGACCGGCCTGCCGCCGGACTGGGAACGCGTCGTCTCCGCGCCGTTCATCGTCAACGAGCGCTACGGAACGCGCTGCTCCAGCGTGCTGTTCGTGGAACGCAACGGCCGCACGGTGCTCCAGGAGCGCCGCTTCGACGCCGCCGGCGTACAGAGCGGCACGTCGCGCTTCGAGTTCAAGAGTGTCGAAGTGCCGGAGGTGTGGCTGGAAGCTAACGATCCGGCGGCGGTCGCGACCGATCCGTCGTTCGATTCTTCGCCGGAATAACGCGCACGGAGACAGGGTCGCTTACATGTCCCGAATCTCCGCCCGCAGGTCGCTCCGTTGTGTGGCTGCGTTGCTGGCCCTGCTGCCGCTCGGCGCGGCGCACGCGTCGATCGAAATCCTCATTCCCGACGTCACCGAGCAGATCCAGAACAACGTTCGCGCCTTCCTCAGCCTGACGCGCTACGCCGATCGCGACGACATCACGCCGGAAACGATGTCACGGCTGCAACGACGCATCGTCGCCGAGACGCAGGACGCCCTCGAGCCTCTCGGTTACTACGAGCCGAAAGTGAGCTACCAGACCAAGCACGACCTCGACAAGTGGACCGTTACAATTCACGTCATGCCGGGTCGGCCGATACGCCTCTCCGACGTAAGCGTCACGGCGACCGGCCCCGGCGCAGGTGTGCGCGAGATCCGCGAGATCCTCGAGGCGGAGGAGCTCAAGCCGGGCCTGCGTCTCAATCACGGCACGTACGAGCGTGTCAAAGGCACGTTGCTGCGCGCGGCGAAAAATGAAGGTTACCTCGATGCGCGCCTGACGAAGAACGAGCTCATGATCGATCGCACGGAGCGGCGCGCGACCGTGACGATCGAGATGGACACCGGCAAACGCTACAGCTTCGGCGAGATCAAGATCGCGCAGGACGTCATCAACGACGACTCGGCGCGTCGTCTGCTACGCATGCAGCAGGGCGATCCGTACACGCTCGATGCATTGCTGCGTACCCAATACACGCTCGACGACAGCCAGTATTTCTCGAATGTGAGCATCGAGAGCGGCACACCCGATCGCGAGGCGCTGACGGTCCCGGTGACGGTCAGCGCCCAGCCGAACCGCAAGCATCGTTTCGCCACCAGCGTGGGATACGGCACCGACACCGAAGCCCGCGGCAAATTCACCTGGGACAATCGCCGCGTGAATCGCGAAGGACATCGCTTCAAGGTGGAGCTGCTCGGCTCGGCCGTCATCAAGGAGATCTCGGCGCGCTATGTCATCCCGGTGATGGACGTCGCGCTGGAAAAGGTCGAGTTCACCGGTGACCTGGTCGAGGAAGAGATCGGCGACACGACCAGTCGGCGTAACGAGGTCGGCGCGGGCCTGACGCAGGCGATGGGTCGATGGCAACGCGTGCTGTTCGTGCGCCTGTCGAACGAGACCACGACCGAAGGCGATGGCACGCGCAACACCGCCTTCTACGTCTTCCCGGGCATCAGCTTTTCGACGCTGCCGAGCTACATCACCGGCGGCCGGCCACGGCCGTACCGCCTGTACTTCGAGCTGCGCGGCTCGCCGACCACGCTCGGTTCCGACGCCTCGTTCGTGCAGTTCCGCTTCCAGGGCGAGCGGAAATTCGATTTCTGGGAGCGCTGGCATCTCGACCTGCGCAGCGAGCTCGGCGTGACGCGCATCGAATCGAACCGTCCCCAGGACGAACAGATTCTCGACCTGCCCGCCTCGCAGCGCTTCTTCGCCGGCGGCGACCGCAGCGTGCGCGGCTTCGACCTCAATGAGCTGGCGCCGCGCGACGCGAACGGTGACAGCATCGGCGGCAAGCATCTGGCGACCGGCACGGTCGAGGTGACGCGCGACCTGCCGCGCAACTTCGGCATCGCTGCGTTCTACGACATCGGCAACGCGTTCAACGACTTCAAAGCGCCGGGGTTCGAGTACTCGGTCGGCCTCGGCGTGCGCTACAACGTAGCAGTGGCGAGCTTCGGCATCGACATTGCGCAGCCGTTGTCGGTGTCGGGCCGCGACCCGAAGTTCCACCTCTACATCTCGACACAATTCTGAATGCGCCGCCGCCTGCTCATCGCTGCGCTCCTGCTGCTGATCCTGGCGCCGTTCCTGCTCCTCGGGTTCGTGCTGTACACGCCGAGCGGTCTCGCGCTGGTCGCCGGACAGCTGTGGCGACTGGAACGACTCGGCGTACACATCAGCGGCGTTTCCGGAACGATCTCCGGGCCGCTGCGCGTCGAGCTATTCGAGCTCGATCATCCGCGCGTGCACGTCGTCGTGCACGGCATCGTGATCGAGACGCAACTGCGCGGATTGCTGCTGCAGACAATCAAGGCTTCCTCGGTGACCGTGCGCGACGCCACTGTGACTCTGCGCGACACGCAGACGCCGCCGAGCACGCGGCCACCGCGCTTCCTGCCACTGTTCCTGCGTGTCGATGCTGACAACGTCGTGCTGAACAAGGTCCGGTACGAGCACACGAATGGCATGGTGATCGAAGCAGCGCGTGCCGAAGGCGTCGCGACGATCACTGCACGAACGCTGCGCGTTCTGCGCGCCCGCGTCGTCGAAGGTCGGCTCGACGAGCTGCCATTGGATGCGGCCGGTGATTTCACCTTGCGCGCGGGCAAGCCGATGCGCATGGAGGCAAACGGCAACGGCCATTTGCGGATGAGCGACGGCGTCGTGCTGGCACTCGATGGCAAAGTCACGGGCGATCTCGATCGACTGGAATTCGCAGCACAGCTCCTGCAGCCGCAGCGCGCGACCGCAACCGCGGCCCTCACGCACCCGGACGGACGTTGGAACATCGCAGGGCACGTCGATGCCGCAACGTTCGCGCTCGATCCGTGGATGCAGAAGCCGCCATTCACGCTGCGTAACGTGTCGCTGGACGTGCAAGCCAACCCGGATCGCATCGGTGTCGCCGGCAATGTCGGCATCCCCGAGCTGGACAGCAAGGACCTGACCGTCGAAGCGAGCGGCAATTACGCCAAGCGCGTGTTGACGCTGGCGTCCGCAGACCTCGCTTTGAACGACAGCCCCGCGAAAGTCCATGCGAAGGGCACGATCGCATTCCAGGGCGAGTCCCCGCAGATCGATGTCGAGGCTCGGTGGCAGAACCTGCAATGGCCGCTGCACGACGCAGCAGTGGTCCACAGCGCAACCGGCGAAGGAACATTGCGCGGAGCAATGCCTTACGACTTCACGACGACTGCGCAGGTCGACGGCCCGGACCTGCCGCATGCGCAAGGCTCGGCGAGCGGCGTGCTCTCGAAGGAACAACTTACGGTTTCGCAGTACGACGTGAAGGTGTTCGACGGCGCCGTGAGCGGCAGCGCGCAGTTGCAGTTCGCTCAGCCGCGCGCCTGGAAACTTACGACGCGTGCCGACGACATCAATCCGGTCGAGCTGAACAGCGAATTCCCGGGACGCATCGACGCGCGCGCCGAGGCCGCAGGCAAGGGCTTCGACAAGCGCGCGAGCTTCCGGCTCGCGCTCACGAATCTGCGCGGCACGCTGCGCAACGAGTCGGTGCTGGCGCGTGGCAACATGCAGCGTGAAGGCAAGACATGGCAGGTCAGCGGCGCACACCTCAACTTCGGCGGCGCGCGGATCACGTTCGACGGCAAGATGCGCGACACCATCGAGGCGAACTGGTCGATCAATGCGCCGGCTTTAGATCGCCTGTTGCCTGGTGCGGCGGGTTCGATTCAATCGACCGGCACAGCGAGTGGTGCGCTCATGACGCCGCACGTCGTCGCGCAGGTACACGGCGAAAATCTGCGCTATGAAGGCTGGCTCGCACAGAAGCTCGACATCGACGCAGACGTGGATGCGGCCGGCGGCAATCCTTCGCGGCTGTCAGTTCAGGCTCGAGCGATTGGACACGGCAGCCCGCTGATCGATCAGCTCAAGGTGACCGGCACCGGCGTCGCCACGGATCATCGCATCGCCCTCGACGTCAGCGGCTTCGCGCCGCAGCCGACGATGGGTCCGCCGCACGCCCTCATGGAAATCGCGGGCCGCTACGACAAGGAAGTGTGGAACGCGACGATCACCACGACCGAGCTGTCGACCGGTGCGCCGAATCAGCAGCTGAAGACTCCGGAACCGGCGAGGGCGCTCGCGTCACGCGATCGCGCGCAGCTCGACAACTTCTGTCTCGTCATCGGCGCGGGTCGGATGTGCGCCGAAGGCAGGTGGCAACGCGACGGCGCGTGGCAGGCGACGGTGTCGGGCTACGAAATTCCGCTGGCGTCGGTGTTGCCGCCGAGCAGTCCCGAGGCGGAGATCGCGGGACGCATCGAGGGACGCGTGCATGCGTTCGGCGCAGCGGGTCAGCCGTGGCAGGGCGAAGCCGGTGCTCGCATCATCGACGCCGCGATCATCTATCGCCCGCCGGGCGCGGCGCCGGAGAGACTCAACTTCGGCACTGGCGGTCTCGGCGCGACGGCCACGCCTCAGCGCATCGAAATGTCGTTCGGTATCCAGGCGTTCACCGACACATACTTATATGCGAACGCCCGGCTGCAGCGGGATGGTCGTAACGACATCCAGAACCTGCCGTTGACCGGCGACCTGCGCGCCCGCGCCGCCGACGCGAACATCCTGCCGCTGCTGTTCCCGGAGATCGACCACGCGGCGGGCCTGCTCACCGCAAACGCCACCATCGGCGGGACGCTGGCACTGCCCGAGTTCAACGGCCGCATCGAGCTGGCACGCGGCGAGTTCGATTCGTATCGCGTCAATTTCGCGATGCGCGAGCTGGCTATCGTCGCCGATCTGGAAAACACCGGGCTGCGCTTCCGCGGTCAGGGCCGCGCCGGCGAAGGCCAGCTGGAAGCGCAGGGGCAACTGATGTGGCGCGGCGGTGAGTCGAGGGGCGACCTGCGCGTGCGTGGCCAGAATCTGCTGCTCGCAGATCTGCCCGACTACCGCGTCGTTGCTTCGCCCGATCTGCATTTCATCGTGGACGGCAAGCGGCTGGACGTTGCTGGCGACGTGAAGATTCCCAGCGCGCGCGTCCAGCCCGCCAAGCTGACCGGTGCGGTCAAGGTGTCCGACGACGCACGCTACGTCGGCGAGCATCCCGCCGAGCGCGCGGGTCTGTTCGTCGTGCACAGCGAAGTCCGCATCGACATGGGCGACGACGTGCGCGTCGATGCGTTCGGCCTGCAAGGCCGCATCGTCGGCGGTGTCGGTACCACGGCGCACACCGGCGAACCGCCGATCGGCCGCGGCGAGCTGAGCGTCGCCGATGGCCGCTACGAAGCGCTCGGTCAGAAGCTGGACATCAATCGCGGCCGGCTGCTGTTCGATGCCTCGCCGCTCGACGATCCGGGCCTCGACATCGAGGCGCGCCGGCGCGTCGAGACCACCGAAGTCGGCCTCAACGTGCGCGGCACTCTGCAGGCGCCGCGCCTGACCTTCTTCTCGGATCCGGCGATGACGCAGTCGCAGATCATGTCGTACCTGCTTACGGGCAAGTCGGTGGACTCGATCACCGGCGCTGAGACCAAGAGCATCAGTGCCGCGAGCAACTCGCTCGCGTTGGAGGGCGGCGGGTTACTGGCCGGGCAGTTCGGCCGGCGTATCGGCATCGAGCAGGTCGGCGTCGAAAGCACGGTCAACAGCGCCGGTGAAGAAAACACGTCGTTGGTGCTCGGCAAGTTCCTGTCACCGCGGCTGTTCGTCAGCTACGGCATCTCGCTGACGGAATCGATCAATACCCTGAAGCTGCGCTACACGATCAGCGACAAGTGGGTGTTCAAGACCGAGGCCGGCGAAAACCAGAGCGCGGATCTCGAGTACGCCACCGAGAGATGACTCGAGCGCTGTAGGTCGGGCTTCAGCCCGACTCCGGAATATCTCTCGCCAAGACGCAAAGATCGCCAAGGCAGAGAAGTCGAATTCATAACTCCGAACAGGAAAACCCCGGGAGCTGCATCTCTGGTTCTTGTTGGCGTCTTGGCGAGAGAAATTCTTTCTCCGCACGGATTGTCGGGCTGAAGCCCGACCGACAGCCCGCCATTCCAACGACTCTTCAATACAACGCGGCGCGGAGCGCGGATACCAGCGACAGTGGCTGGTCCAGCAACACGTGATGATGCGACTGCGGGATCGCGATCGGCCCGCGCGCGTTCGGGATGTGCCGTACGATTTCGTGCGCGTGCTTGCGCGACACGATGGCGCTCGCGTCGCCGTAGATGAAAGTCACGGGCGCTTTGATCTTCGCGAGGATATCGGTCGCCTTCGCGTCGTCGTGCTTCGGAATCAACTGGGGGTCGAACTTCCAGGTCCAGCCGCCTTCGACTTCCCTGAGCGAGTTGCGCGCGACGTAGTCGAGAACGTACGGCGCCGTGCGATTCTCCGGCGGCACCAGCCGGAAGCGCGCGCGCGCAGCCTCGAACGTCGGGTAGACGCGCCGCGGGCCGATCTCGAACGGTCGCGTCGAGCGCTTCTCGTCCGTCAGGCGCATGTGACTGTCGATGATGACGGCGCGCGACACTCGCGCGGGATACTCGGCGCAGGCGCGCGCGACGCGGCCGCCGCCGAAGCTGTGACCGATCAGGGTCGCCTGTTCGAAGCCGGCATGATCGAGCACGCCGATGATGTCGCGCACGAAACCGAGCGGCGTGTACTCGGAACGATTGCCGCTGTCGCCCATGCCTGCAAAGTCGAGCGAGACGATGCGAAAGCGGCTGAGGAAGAACGGCGCGATGAAACTCCACCAGCGTGCGTGCGCGCGGAATCCGTGCGCGAACAGCAGCGCCGGTTTCTCCAGGTCCGCGGCATTCCAGGACAGGTAGTGGATCGGCGTGCCTTCCACTTCGGCAAAACGCGTTTCGGCAGGCGCGGCAATCGCCCGCGCGAACCACTCGGGAACGTCGGTCGGGTCGGACATGCTCAATCGAACTCGGTCGGCAGGTTGGGATCGAGATAGTGCTGGTGCATGCGGCGGATCTGCTCGGCGTTCGAGCGGCCCGTGGACAGCTCCGGCAGCGCGTCCAGCGGGAAGAACTCGACGGCGGTCGTTTCGTAACTGGTGCGCGCCTCGCCGCCGGTGATCTCGCAGACGAAGAACACCTTCCAGGAGTGAAACAGGTACGCCGGGTGATTGCGCTTGCTGCGATCGTAGATCGCGCCGAGTTTGAGTATGCGCGCGCTGAAGCCGGACTCCTGCTCGATCTCCTTGAGGATCGCCACGCTCGGCGGATCGTTCACGTCCGCCCAGCCGCCGGGCACCGTCCACTTGCCATCGACGCGCTCGCGCACTAGCAACACGCGGTTGTCACGGAAGAGGGCTGCACGCACGTCTACTTTCGGCGTGGCGTAACCGTCTTCGACGAACCATGCCTGCCGCACCGCGTCCGCAGCGACGTTGGACTGCAACTCCAGCAGGCGCGTCGCGATGTCGCCGATCTCGCGATAGCGCTCGCGATCGTATTCCTCGGCGCTGAAGTGCAGCCCGGTCTGCGACAGCGCCAGCAGACGGCGGGAAAGATCGAGCACTGAAGACATGCCGGAAGGGTATCATTCGCGCCCGCGGCCAGCCGGCAAAAGTCACGCCTTCTATGAACGACACTGCCCGGGCGTCGCAGCCCGTGTCCCCCGTCGCCACACGCACCGATCCGCGGGGTCTCGCCGCTGCCGCGTCCGCGTTTTTCATTTGGGGACTGCTGCCGCTATACCTGAAGTTGCTGCACGCCGTTCCAGTCGTGCAGATCACGGCGTATCGCCTGGTGTGGGGCTGCCTGTTCGCGTTCCTGTGGCTGCGCGTGCGCGGCGAGATCGGTCAGGTCTGGGCCGCGCTGAGCAATCCGACGACGCGCTGGCGGCTGTTCGCGAGCGCGACTCTCATCAGTATCAACTGGCTGACGTACGTGTACGGCATCGCCGCGAACCGCGTGGTGGAGACCAGCCTCGGCTACTTCATCAATCCGCTGGTGAACGTGCTGCTCGGCGTACTGCTGCTGTCGGAGCGGCTCAATGCCGCGCAGTGGACCGCCGTGACGATCGCCGCCGCCGGCGTGGCGTGGCTGACCTGGACGGCTGGGCATCCGCCCTGGATCTCGCTGACGCTGGCCTTTTCCTTCGGTCTGTACGGCCTGGTCCGCAAAGTCATCAGCGTCGATGCGCTCGCCGGCTTCGCGAGCGAGACGCTGCTGCTCGCGCCGCTGGGCATCGCCTACATCGTGTGGTGCGAGCTCGCCGGCAGCGGAGTTCTGACGACGGGCGGCATCAACCTGAACCTCCTGTTGATGATCGGCGGACCGATCACGGCGATTCCGCTGGTGCTGTTCGCCTTCGGTGCCCGCCGCATTCCCTACTCGACTGTCGGACTCCTGCAATACATCGGGCCTACGATCCAGATGTTTCTGGCCGTGTTTGCCTTCGGCGAGCCGTTCAGCGGGCCGCGCGTCGCGGGGTTCGTGCTGATCTGGACGGCGTTGGCGCTGTACGCCGGCGACGGGATCTGGCGCGCGCGCAAGATGCCCGCGTAGCGGCGATCCTTCAAGCCAACGCACCTGCAAGTGCGAACACCACGCCAGCGGCGACGAGCAGGAGTCCGATGCCCTCGTGACTCCGGGTTCGCTCACCCAGGTAGATGCGTGCGAACGCGAGCGTGAACGCGACCTCCACCTGGCCGACGATCCTGACCAGCGCCACCGGAGCAGTTGCAAAGCCGATGAACCAGCAGGCCGACCCCAACGACGCCAGCAGACCGACCTGCCCGGAGCTCCGCCAGGTCACCAGCACGCGCCGTAGAGTCGCCGGCTCGCGCAAGGCTACGAACGCGCCGTGCATCAATGTCTGCAACAGCATCACGACTGCCAGCGTCGCGAGTGCGGCCGCAACCGGGTCCGGCAGCTCGAGCGACAGCGTGGCGCGCTTCACCAACACCGAAGTGAGCGCGAACGCCGCGCCCGCGCCAATTCCGACCAGAGCTGCTGGCTGACCGAGAGATGCAACTACCTGCTTCGGGGTCAGCTGGCCGACGCCGCCCAGGGCCAGCACCAGAACGCCCGCGACGCCGAGCGCGATGCCCGCGATCGCCGGAAGACTCAGGTGCTCTCCCAGCAGCAACCAGGCAAACACGGCCGCCTGCAACGCTTCGGTCTTGGCGAAGGCGGTACCGACGACGAAGTTGCGGTAGCCGAAGGCTGCGATCAGCAGCTGGGTCCCGACAATCTGGGCCAGACCGCCGCCGGCCGCGGCGATCAGGAACGGCATGCTTATGCGCGGGGTCGATAACCCCTGGGCGGCGAAGTAGCCGAGCGCCAGGGCGATGGCGACCGGCGCGCCATACAGATAGCGCACCAGCCCCGCTCCACTCAGGCTCAACTCGGCGCGCAAGCGCTGCTGGAGCGCCGTGCGCCAGGCTTGAAAAAGCCCAGCCACCAGCGCCGCCGGCACCCAGATCGCTGACGTCATCGGACAGCACGGTGCCGTCAGTCGCCGGCCGAGGGAATCAATGATTGGCGATGGCGGCTTCGCACCTCGCGATGCCCCATTGACTGCGTCTGCATATTTATGCAACATGCACGCCTTTTTATGCAGAGGCCCGGCGGAACTCCAGGTGGCGGCTGAAATTCATCAATCGGTAGCGCGGCGCGCGGCGATCCTCAGGATCATCCGCGAGTCGACCGTGCACAACCAGGACGAGCTGGCGAAGCTGCTGCGCAAGCAGGGCTTCGATGCCACGCAGTCGAGCGTCAGCCGCGACCTGCGCGAGCTCGGCGTGGCCAAGGCCGGCGACCACTACATCCTGCCCGGCGGCGACAGCAACGCGGCCGGCACGCCGTTCGCCGCGGTCTCCAACTTCGTGACCGAAGTACGCACCGCCGGGCAGTCGCTGACTGTGGTCAAGACCACGACCGGCACGGCGCAGAGCGTCGCGGTCGCCATCGACGACTCGAACTGGTCGGAGGTCGTCGGCACGATCTCCGGCGACGACACCATCTTCATCGCCACCGAAGGCGGTCGCGAGCAGCGCAAGCTGCGCGAACGCCTGCGCGACATCTTCGGAATCTGAGCATGAGCGAAGCAGCCCTTCCGGCCGGCAACGAGCCGATCCTCCTCGCATTCTCCGGCGGCCTGGACACGTCGTTCCTGGTGCCATGGCTGAGTGCGACGTACAACCGTCCGATCATCACGGTGACCGTCGACACCGGCGGCATCGATGCACAAGCGGCCAAAGTGCTGGAGCAGCGCGCTCGCGAGCTCGGCGCTCAGGATCACATCCTCGTCGCCGCGAAGCAGGCGTACTTCGATCAGGTGATCAAGTTCCTGATCATGGGCAACGTGAAGCGTGGCCAGATGTACCCGCTGTGCGTCGGCGCCGAGCGCGTGATGCAGGCGCAGACGATTGCCGAGTACGCACGCAAGCTCGGCACAAAGGTCGTCGCGCACGGCTGCACTGCCGCCGGCAACGATCAGGTGCGCTTCGAAGTCGCCCTGCGCACGCTCGCGCCTGAGCTGACGATCCTTGCGCCGGTGCGCGACCGCGCGTTCAAGCGCCCCGAGCAGCTGAAGTATCTGGAAGAGCGCAAGCTGCCGATCCCGCCGTACGGCGCCGCCTACTCCGTGAATCGCGGACTGTGGGGTGTGACGATTGGCGGCAAGGAGACGCTGACTTCGACCGGCAGCATCCCCGATCACGCGTGGGTGCTTTCGAAGAATGCTTGCAGCGAGCCGCAGGAACCGACGACGCATACGATCGGTTTCGAGCGCGGCGTGCCGGTGAGTCTCAACGGCGCGCGGCTCGAGCCGGTGAAGTTGATCGAGCACGTCGAGGAGATCGGCGCGCGCTACGGCGTCGGCCGCGGCATTCACCTCGGCGATACGATCATCGGCACGAAGGGCCGCGTTGCGTTCGAAGCGCCGGCCGCCGAAGTCTTGATCAGTGCGCATCGCGAGCTGGAGAAGCTGGTGATGACCGGCCGCCAGCAGCGCATCAAGGAAATGCTTGCCGGCCCTTATGGCGATCTCGTCCATGAGGGCCAGCACCTGGATCCCGTCTGTCGCGACATCGAAGCGCTGTTCACCGCTTCGCAGGCGCGCGTGACGGGCGAAGTGACCGTGCAATATCGGCCCGGCAGCGCGTTCGTCGCTGGCGTCGTCTCGCCCTACTCTTTGATGACGGTATCGAAGGGCGTGTACGGCGAAGCGGCGGGCGAATGGACTGCAGCCGATGCGCTCGGTTTTTCCAAGATGGTCGGTTTGCCCGGAATGTTCTGGGCGAGGGCAGGAAAGCAGCAATGAACGCAGTGGTCGCGTTTCCCCAGGTAGCAAATATGAAGACGGTACTGGTCGACAAGATCGCCTCAATCACCCAGGCGCTGAACCTGGGCCACGAGCTGCGCGTCTCCACCACGGACATTCCGTGTGACGAAGGCGTCGTGCTGGTTGTCGAGATCCTCAATAACAAGTCGACGTACAACACGCTGGAATTGACCAGCGGCCGCATGGCAAAGCTCGCCAAGGGCGACGTCATCGTCGGCGCGCTCGGCCATCGCCAGGCGCTGTTCGGTTACTCGGGTCACCTGCCGGAATCCGTGAAGGCCGGCGACGTGATCCAGGTGCTGAACATCGGCGGCGTGCTCGGTATCGTCGATTCGGTAAACCCGGAGAAGGGTCGGCCGTTCGATGCGCGCGTCATCGGCGTCGTGCTGCAGTTCCCGTATCTCGGCGAGCGCATCGGCGTGCCGGCGCGAGTCGGTTATCAGCGCCTCGACTACAACGCGACCGTGAACACGCGAGGCGTGCCGGTCGTCGCACTCGCTGGTACCTGTATGGAAGCCGGCAAGACGGCGGCTGCTTGCGCGATCGTCGCGCGCATGCGTCATCGCGGCCTGAACGTGCATGCGTTCAAGGCGACGGGTGTATCGCTGCGTCGTGACATCCTCGCGATGGAAGACGCCGGCGCCCGACGCAGCATGATCTTTACGGATCTCGGTGTGGTCACTACGACCGCGAAGACCGGTCCTGCGATCACGCGCGCGCTGCTGACGGAGATGTCGCAAGGCGAGCCGGACGTCATCGTGTTCGAGCTCGGTGACGGCATCCTCGGCGCATATGGCGTCGAGGCAATCCTGTTGTCGCCCGACATCAAGGACGCGCTGTCGTCCGTGGTGCTGTCCGCGAACGATCCGGTCGCGGCGTGGGGCGGCGTGAAGCTGCTGCGTGAGAAGTTCGGTATCGAGCCGGCTGTCGTCACCGGCCCCGCAACCGATAACGCGGTCGGCGTGAACATCATTCGCGATCAGTTCGGCGTGCCGGCGTTCAATGCGATCACCGACGGCGCCAAGCTCGGCGACTGCATCATCGACAAGCTCGGGCTGAAGACGAAACAACTGGAGACTGAGGAGTCAGACTGAAGTCTGACCCACGGAAATGCAGAAAACACCTGTCATCGTTCTGGGCGGCACCGGCTACGTAGCCGGCGACCTGCTGCGCCTGATTGCCGCGCATCCGCAGCTCGAGCTCAAGGGCGTGCTGTCGGACAGCCAGCCCGGCGAGCTCGTGGCGAAGTCGTTCGTGCACCTGGCGCCGATCTATCCGGAGCTGAAGTTCGCAGATCTCGAGACGATCACGAAGCTCGCGTCATCGCTGCCGCAGGCGGCGATTCTCTCGGCTGCGCCGCATGGCGTCGCCGCGAAATTGATCGACGATCTGCTGACAGCGGCGCAAGCCAAAGGTGCGGCGCCGCGTGTGATCGATATCTCCGCTGACTATCGCTACACGACTCCCGGCGCGTACGAAGCGGTTTACAAACACGCGCACGGTGCGCCGGGTCGCATCCCGCAGTTCACCTGCGCGGTGCCGGAGCATCTCGATCGTCTGACGACGCGGCATGTCGCGCATCCCGGATGTTTTGCGACCGCCGTGCTGCTCGCGAGCGTGCCGCTGTTGAAGCTGCAGCTGACCGATCCCCGGCTGTTTGCCGCGGGTGTGACTGGTAGCACGGGCTCCGGCCGCACGCCGGGTCCGGGCACGCATCATCCGCAGCGTCATAGCGATATGTACGCGTACAACCCGCTTTCGCATCGGCACACGCCGGAGATCACGGCGCTGGCGCAGGCAGCGAGTGGCACGCAGGCGGAGTTCAACTTCGTGCCGCACTCGGGTCCGTTCGCGCGCGGCATTCACGTCACCGTGCAGGGTCACGCGCAACGTCCGATCAAGACGCCGGAGCTGCTCGACGCGCTGCGCGAGTTCTATCGCGGCAAGCCCTTCATTCGTGTTGCGAACGAAATGCCGCACGTCAAAGATGTCGCCGGCAGCAACTACGCCTTCATCAGTGGCGCAGCGAACGGTTCGACGATCGCGGTGATGTGCGTCATCGATAATCTGGTGAAAGGTGCAGCGGGCGGCGCGATGCAGTGGCTGAACCGGCTGTTTGGTTTCGACGAGACGACGGGCCTGACTGCGCCCGCTACCGGTTGGACGTAAGCATGGCTTCCGAGAAGGTCGTATCTATTACCAAGGGGCTGCCGGATCATCTGGCGCCGGTGTTCGCGCAATTCCCGCTGGACGTGCGCGACGCGAGTGGCGTTTACCTGCACACGCCGAGCGGCCGCAAGGTGCTCGATCTGTACGGCGGTCATGCAGTTGCCGCGCTCGGCTACGGTCATCCGCGCTGGGTCGAAGCGCTCTCGGAGCAGGCGCGCGCGCTGTGTTTCCAGAGCAATGCAGTGCCGCTCGACGTGCGCCGTCGTGCTGCGACCCGTCTCGCGATGTTCTGCGGGCTCGGCCTCGATACGATCTTCTTCGTGAACTCGGGCGCGGAAGCGAACGAGAACGCGCTGAAGCTCGCCTTCAAGATGACGGGCGGCACGCAGGTCATCGCTGTCGAAGGCAGTTTCCACGGCCGCACGGCCGCTGCCGGCGCCATCACGTGGGGCGCGCAGCAGAAGTGGTTTGGCTTCCCGCGCGCGCCGTTCGACGTCAAGTTCATCAAGCCCACTGACGTCGACAAGCTTGGCACGCTCATCGACGATAAGACGGCCGCAGTGATCGTCGAGCCGGTGCAAGGAGTCGCCGGCGCGGTCGACATGCCGAAGGAATTCCTCGAAGCGCTGCGCTTCCGCTGCAGCGAGAACGGCTCGATCCTGATCTTCGACGAAGTCCAATGCGGCGTCGGGCGCACGGGCTATCCGTTCGCGGCGAACATGTATGGCGTCACGCCCGACATCATCACGACCGCCAAGGCGCTCGGCGCCGGCTTTCCGGTGTCGGCGGTGCTGATGGCGGACCACGTCGCGCCTTATCTCAAGATCGACACGCTGGGCACGACGTTCGGCGGCGGGCCGATGGCCTGCGCGATCGTCGAGACCGTCATCGACATCATCGAGTCCGAGAACCTGCTCGAGAACGTCCGCCAGCGCTCGGCGCAGATCCGCCGCGACTGCGTCGTCGGCCCGGTCATCGCGACCCAGGGCGCCGGCCTGCTGCTCGGCCTGCGCACGTCGCGGCCGGCGAAGGACGTGCAGGCCGAATTGCTGAAGCAGGACATCCTGACGGGCACGAGCGGCGACCCGAACGTCGTGCGCATCCTTGCGCCGTTCGTCCTGGGCAGCGAGCACGTCGAGCAACTACGCGACGCACTCAAGAAGATCGCACCATGAACCGCTTCCTCGACCTGGCCGACTTTCCGCGCGAGCAGATCAAGGATCTGCTCGGCCTCGCCGCGCGACTGCAACAGCATCCGCAACCGCAGGCGCTTGCGGGCAAGGTGCTGGGTCTGCTGTTCCTGAATCCGTCGCTGCGCACGCTCGCGTCCTTTCAGAGCGCGATGATGCGGCTCGGCGGAACTGCGGTCGTCATCACACCGGGTCAGGGCACCTGGCAGATGGAAACACGCTCTGGCGCGATCATGAATGGCGCGGCCGCGGAGCATGTGCGCGAAGCAGTGCCGGTGCTCGCGTCGTACTGCGATGCCATGGGCATTCGCATGTTCGCCGAGGGCCGAAATCTGGCTGCAGATCTTGCCGAGACCGGCTTCCGCATGATGGCGGACCTGTGCGACAAGCCGCTGGTCAACATGGAATCAGCGATGAGCCATCCGTGCCAGGCGCTAGCTGACTGGCACACGCTCGATGAGCTGCGCGTGCCGGAACGCGGCAAGTTCGTGCTGTCGTGGACCAATCATCCGCGCGCGTTGCCGCTCGCCGTCCCCTCTTCCACCGTGCACATGGCTGCGATGCGCGGCATGGAAGTCGTCGTGCTGCGGCCTGACGGTTTTGCTCTGCCGGAGCAGATCATGGAGAAAGCGCGGCAGGCAGCGAAGGCCTCCGGTGGCGCGGTCCACGAAACGACGGATCGCGCGGAAGCGCTGAGCGGCGCACACGTGGTCTACGCGAAGGAATGGGGCTCGCCGCAGCATTACGGCGACAACGAAGCCGACGCGCGGCTGCGCGAGTATCTCGGCGACTGGTGCGTGAAGGACAGCTGGTTCAAGACCGCCGACCCGCGCTGCCATTTCATGCATTGCCTGCCGGTGCGTCGCAATGTCGCCGTCGCGGACGAGGTGCTCGACGGCTCACGCAGCGTCGTGGTGCGCGAGGCGTTCAATCGCATGGTCGTGCAGATGGCCGTGTTGTATAGACTGCTCAGAGGCTAAGAGGTAACTACACAGTGCTCCGCTCCGATCCTTCAGTTGCCATTCGCGCGCTCCGCAGCGCCGCGCCGTACATCCGCATGTACAAGGGCAAGGTGTTCGTCATCAAGGCGAGCGGCGGCGTGTTCGGCGATGCCGCCGCGACTCGCACGCTGATCGAGCAGGTCGCGATCCTGCATCAGGTCGGCATCCGCGTCGTGCTCGTGCACGGCGGCGGTCCGCAGCTCACGCAGGTGCAGGAGTCGCTCGGCCTCACGCCGCGCATGGTCGCGGGCCGGCGCGTCACCGACGGCAAGTCGATGGAAGTCACCAGCATGGTGCTGAACGGGCTGGTCAACACGCAGATCCTCGGGATGTGCCGCGAGCTGGACATCGCCGCCGTCGGCGTCAGCGGCGTCGATGCGGGCCTGGTGCGCGCTCACAAGCGGCCGCCGGTCAGCGTCGAAGGTCAGATGGTCGATTATGGTTTCGTCGGCGACATCGATCTGATCGACGTGAAGGTGCTGCAGCAGTTGCTGGACGACGGCTTGATGCCGGTCGTGAGCCCGGTTTCGGCCGACGACAAAGGTCAGTTGCTCAATATCAATGCCGACACGGTCGCGGCCGGTATCGGCGCGGGGCTCAAGGCCGAGAAGCTGATGCTGTGCACGGGTGCGCCCGGCATTCTCGAATCGGTCGACGATCCGCGTTCGATCGTTTCCTACACCGATCTCGCGGGTCTCGCGCGCTTGAAAGCGCAAGGCAGCCTGAAGGACGGCATGCTGCCAAAGGCCAAGGCGATCGAAGATGCGATCCGCGGCGGCGTGCGCCGCGTGCACGTCACGTCGTACAAATCGCCGGACAGCATTCTCGCGGAAGTGTTCACGAACGAAGGCACCGGCACGCTGATCGTCGAGAACATCAGCGTGCTGTCGCCGGCCGAGCAGCACAGCTGACATGAGCCGGTTGTGGGACAAGGGCGCGAGTCTCGACGAGCGTGTGCTGCGTTACACGGCCGGCGAAGATCACGCGCTCGACAACCGACTCGTCGCGTACGACGTGCGCGCGTCGATCGCGCACGCGGAGATGCTGAATGCCCAGGGATTGCTGAGCGCTGAAGATCTCAGCGCGATCAAGCGCGGACTGAGCGAGATCGCTGCCGGGCACGCGCGCGGCGAATGGCGCGTGCAGCTCGAGCACGAAGATGGGCAGACCGCGCTCGAAAATCTGCTGGTCGCGCGCATCGGCGATGCCGGCAAGCGCGTGCATCTCGGCCGGTCGCGCAACGATCAGGTGCTCACTGCGCTGCGGTTGTATTTGAAGGATGCGGTGGCCGAGCTCGAAGGCGGCGTTACGACGGTCTCGAAGACACTGGACGATCTGGTCGTGCGCCAGGGCTCGATCAAGCTTCCCGGTTACACCCACATGCAGCAGGCGATGCCCAGCTCGGTCGCGTTGTGGGCCGGTGGGTTCGCCGCCGAGCTGCGTGACGATGCCGAAGGTCTGCGCCACTGTCTGCGACGTCTCGACAAGAATCCCCTCGGTTCCGCTGCAGGCTACGGCGTTGCAAGCGTGCCGCTCGACCGCGAGCGCACGCGTGCGACGCTTGGATTCGCAGACGTGCAGCAACCTGTCACCGCCGTGCAGCTTTCCCGCGGCAAAGCGGAAGCGCAGGTGCTGTTCGAGATCGCGCTGGTAATGCAGGACGCGGGGCGTCTCGCCGCCGACCTGCTGCTGTTCTACACGCAGGAGTTTTCCTTCGTGGAGCTGCCGGATGCATTCACGACTGGCTCGTCGATCATGCCCCAGAAGCGCAACCCTGATGTGTTCGAGCTGATCCGCGGTCGCACTGCCACTGCGGGTGCAGCGCTGAACGAAGTGCTCGGCATCGTTGCGAAGCTGCCGTCCGGCTATCAGCGCGATCTGCAACTGATCAAGGCACCGCTGTTCCGCGCGATCGATGTGTGCGCGGACACGCTCGCGATCCTCGCCGCCGCGCTGCCCGGCGTAAAGTTCCGTCCGGAAAACATCCAGCTCGATCCGGCGATTCATGCCGCCGAGGCCGCGAACGAGCTGGTCGTCAAGGAGGGCATCTCCTTCCGCGACGCGTACCGAAGAATTGCCGAGAAGCTGAAGAAATGAGCGATCGCATCTGGTTTCGTCCTTACACCGTCGCCGACGTCGGCTTCTTCCGGGACAGCTTGCCGAAGCACCTCGGCATCGAGTTCACGGAGATCGGCGCAGATTTCCTGCGCGGCCGCATGCCGGTGGACGAGCGCACGAAGCAGCCCTACGGCATCCTGCACGGCGGCGCCTCGGTGGCGCTCGCGGAAACGCTCGGCAGCACCGCAGCCGGCCTGGTCGTCGATCCTGACAAGTACCGCGTGGTCGGTCAGGAGATCAACGCCAATCACGTGCGCGCTGTCAGCAATGGCTTCGTCATCGGCACTGCGCGGCCGCACCACGTCGGCAAACGCAGTCACGTCTGGGAGATCCGCATCACCGACGAGCAGGAGCGGCTGGTGTGTATTTCCCGCCTGACGATGTTCGTGTTGGAAAAAAGCTGACAGCCGCTGGCTGCTATACTTCGGCCCATGTTCTTGCGGCCGAAAATCCTGCTGTTCGTGCTCGTCGCAGCGCTGGCGTCGGCGTGCGGCCTGAAAGGTCCGCTGTATCGCCCGGACGAGCCGCCGGACCAGACGGTCACGCCTACCGACGACTCTGCTGCCGCCGCGAAGAAGAAACAGGGAGAGGCCCCAGTACAGCCGCCGGATCCTGACCGCCCGGCCGTGCCGCCGCAGAATTGATGAACGCGCGGCGCAAGCTCGTCCTAGTCGACGGTTCCGGCTATTTGTATCGCGCGTTTCACGCGCTGCCGCCGCTGCAGAACTCGCGCGGCGAGCCGACAGGCGCCGTGCTCGGCGTCGTCAACATGCTCAACAAGCTGTGCCGGGAAGAATCGCCGGAGCTGATCGCGGTCGTGTTCGACGCGCCCGGCCGGACTTTCCGCGACGAGCTGTTCGAGCAATACAAGGCGACGCGTACGCCGATGCCCGACGATCTGCGCTCGCAGCTCCAGCCGCTGCTCGATTGCGTCGAAGCGCTGGGCTTGCCGCTGTTGCGGATCACGGGCGTCGAAGCCGACGACGTGATCGGCACGCTGGCCAAGCAGGCGGCCGCCAAAGACATGGATGTGCTGATCTCGACCGGCGACAAGGACATCGCGCAGATGGTCAGCGAGCGAATCACGCTCGTGAACACGATGACCGACTCGCGCCTGGATCGCCAGGGCGTGAAGAACAAGTTCGACGTGTGGCCCGAGCAGATCATGGATTACCTCGCGCTCATCGGCGACAGCATCGACAACATTCCGGGCATCGACAAAGTCGGGCCGAAGACCGCGGCGAAGTGGTTGAACGAGTACGGCACCCTCGACCAGCTGGTAAAGAATGCTGCGGCCGTCAGTGGCAAAGTCGGCGACAACCTGCGCGCCGGGCTGCAGACGCTGGAGCTGTCGCGCAAGCTCGCGACGATCGATTCGAACCTCACGCTCGAGTGCGATCTCGAATCGCTCGTGCGCCGCGAGCCGAACAAAGAGCGTCTGCGCGAGCTGTACACGCGTCTCGAATTTCGTCAGCTGCTGCGTGCAATCGAAGGCGGCGCCGCTGCTGCTGGCGCACCGATGACGCCGCCGCCAGCGGTGGAATCGGCAGCCGCTGCGGCTCGGCCGCCGACGAATTACACGACTGTGCTCACGATGGAGGATCTGCAACGCTGGCTCGAGCGGCTGCAATCGGCCGAATTGATCGCGTTGCACGTCGAGGCCGTTTCACTCGACTACATGGAGGCGGAGATCGTCGGCCTCGCCTTCAGCATCGAGCCCGGCACCGCGGCCTACGTGCCGCTGCTGCATGATTACGCCGGTGCGCCCCAGCAGCTCCCGGCGGCAACCGTCCTGCAGGCTCTGCAGCCGCTGCTCGAGAACGAACAGCTGGCGAAGATCGGACATCACCTCAAGTACGGCGAGCACGCGCTCAAGCGCAAAGGCATCGAGCTGCGTGGCATGCGCTTCGACTCGATGCTGGAGTCCTACGTGTGGAACAGCACCGCCACGCGTCACGAGATCGACGCAGTTGTGCGGCGGTATCTCGGCTTCGATCCGCTCCATTACGAAGACCTGACCGGGCGCGGTGCGAAGCAGATTCCCTTCAGCCAGGTCGCGATCGACACGGCGACGAGCTACGCGGCGGAGAACGCCGACGTCGTCCTGCAATTGCATCGCGTGCTCTGGGAGAACATCTCCGGCGTGCCCGCGATGCGCATGCTCTATGAAGAAATCGAGCAGCCGCTCGTGCCGGTGCTTTATCGGATGGAGCAAGCCGGCGTGCTGATCGATGGCGAACTGCTGCGACAGCAGAGCCTGGAGCTGGCGCGGCACATGCGCGAGATCGAAGCTCGCGCGCACGAAGCGGCCGGCGGCCCGTTTTCGCTGGATTCGCCGAAGCAGCTGCAAGACGTGCTGTACGGCAAGCTCGGCTTGCCCGTGCTCGGCAAGACGGCGACGGGTCAACCCTCGACCGCCGAAGCCGTGCTGGAAGAGCTCGCGGAGAAATACGAGCTGCCGCGCATGATTCTCGACTATCGCGGCTTCGCGAAGCTGAAATCGACTTACACGGACAAGCTGCCGCTGCAGATCAATCGCACCTCGCAGCGCGTGCACACCTGTTATCACCAGGCGGTCGCCGCGACGGGCCGGCTCTCGTCGATGGAGCCGAACCTGCAGAACATTCCGATTCGCACGCCGGAAGGTCGACGCATCCGTCAGGCGTTCGTCGCGCCGCCGGGATGGTGCATCGTCGCGGCGGACTACTCGCAGATCGAGTTGCGCATCATGGCGCACTTGTCCGGCGATGCAGGTCTGCTGAGTGCGTTCGCCGAGGAGCGCGACATTCACCAGGCGACGGCCGCGGAAGTTTTCAGTCTGCCGCTCGAGCAGGTCAGCGACGATCAGCGGCGCACCGCGAAGATGATCAACTTCGGGCTCATCTACGGCATGTCCGCATTCGGGCTCGCTTCGCGACTCGGCATCGAGCGCAGCGAGGCGAAACGCTACGTCGAGCTGTATTTCGAGCGATATCCGGGCGTGCGTCGCTACATGGACGAGACGCGCCAGCAGGCGCGCGAGCGCGGCTATGTCGAAACGGTATTCGGCCGCCGGCTCTATCTCAACGACATCGCCTCGCGCAACGCAGCCCTGCGACAAGGCGCGGAGCGCCAGGCGATCAACGCGCCGATGCAGGGCACGGCTGCAGACATCATCAAGCGCGCCATGATCGAGGTCGATCGCTGGCTGAGCACGTCGAGCATCCCTGCCCGCTTGCTGCTGCAGGTTCACGACGAGCTGGTGTTCGAAGTCCAGCAGGATGCTGCCGCAGAGCTGATGGCTCGCGCGCGCGAGCTGATGAGCGCTGCGGCCGAGTTGCGCACGTCGCTCAAAGTCGACGTCGGCTCCGGCGCCAATTGGGACGAAGCTCACTGATTTCGCTGCCCAAAGGCCGCGAATCCCCCGGATTCAATTGCCGTTCAGCTCAGTTCGGCATTCTCTGCCCCCGCACCCTGTGCTTCAGACAAGGAGATTCACTGCATGCGTAAAGCAATCCTGTTCGCGGCCGCGCTGTTCGCCCTGCCGGTGCTGCCGGCTGTCGCCGCCGACAACGGCTTCTACCTGGGCGGCTCGATCGGCCAAGCGGGTCTGAAGATCGACGACATCAGCAATGGCGTCTCGACTGCGGATTTCGACGCGGACGACATGGGCTACAAATTCATCGCCGGCTTTCGCCCGCTCGATTGGCTCGGCCTCGAAGCGGCGTATGTGAACTTCGGCAAGCCCGAAGACACCGTGCTCGGCCAGAAGCTCAAGGCCGAAGGCGACGGCATTTCCGCTTTTGCGGTCGGATTCCTGCCCACCGGTCCGGTGGATCTGTTCGCGAAGGTCGGTCTGATTTCCTGGGACAGCAAGATCTCGGGAAGCTTCAACGACGACGGCACCGACCTCGCGTACGGAGTCGGCGCGCAATTCCGCGTTCTCTCGCTGTCGATTCGCGCCGAGTACGAGAAGTTCGATGTCAGCGACGTCGACCTCGACATGATTTCGGTCGGCGTCACTTATACGTTCCTGTGATGCACTGATCCCGACGTCGCTGTTGTCGATGTACAACGGCGGCGCCGAATGCGGCGCGATTGCTGGCTTTCAGCGCGTCCTTGCCGCAACGCTCCCGCCCTTCGCCGCGTCGCGATCAAGCGACTGAAATCATGAATCTTTCTTCACATTCGCAGGGGCAGTTCCGGGCGGAACTTTAGGGAAGCGGAGACGTCTCATTCTACGAGCGTCGGCCAGGACGCTCCCGTTCGCTGACCTCCCTGAGTGAACGGTTAACCCGGTCCATCCCCATGCCGGGTAACACTGTCCCGGTGGCTCTAACGAGCCACCGGGCTTTTTTTTGCGTCACTCCGCAGCATCGTCAGAACCTCGCGCCGCGCGTCGTCCACGCCGGTTTTTGCGACTGCCGAAAACAGCTGCACGGTCGCCACGCCTTCCACCTGCGCCCGCACCTGCTTCAGCACTGTGTTCGCCTCGCTGCGGCTCAGCTTGTCGGCCTTGGTCAGCAGGATGTGGGTCGCGAGGCCATTGGCGCGGCTCCAGTCGAGCATCTGCACGTCGAAGTCGGTGAGCGGGTGGCGGGCATCCATCACGATCACGAGCCCGGCGAGCGAGGCGCGCGCTTCGACGTAGCGCGTCAGCAGTTCCTGCCAGTGCTGCTTGATGCGCTCCGGCACTTTCGCGAAACCATAGCCCGGCAGATCCACCAGCCGCTGCGCACCGTCCAGGCCAAAGAAGTTGATGAGCTGAGTGCGACCCGGGGTCTTGCTGGTCCGCGCCAGATCCTTGCGGCCGGCGATGGCGTTCAGCGCACTGGATTTGCCGGCGTTGGAGCGGCCGGCGAAGGCCACTTCGGTGCCGTCATCGGCGGGGAACTGGTGCGGCTGCCAGGCGCTGCTGATGAAACGGGCTTCGGGGAACTGCGGCATCTGGTCGGTTCGGCGCGGCAGGCGCCACGGGGCCGCTAGTGTACAATTCCGCGCCTTTTAAGCGGCCAGAAGACCACGGAGTTTTGCCCGATGAAGCGTTCTGCACTTGCCCCGCTCTTCGTACTTTGCGGCCTGTGTGCCAGCGCTGCGGCGCTCGGCGCCGGCTCAGCCGATGAAGGGCAGTCCAAGTCCACCGCGTGCGTGGCGTGCCACGGGCCGAACGGCAACAGTGCGAATCCGGAATGGCCGAATCTGGCCGGACAGCACGAGCAGTACATTCGCAAGCAGCTGCAGGCTTTCAAGAGCGGCGCCCGCAAGAATCCGCTGATGTCGCCGATGGCGATGTCCCTGTCGGACGACGATATGGAAGACCTCGGCGCCTACTTCTCGGCGCAGAAGCCGGCGGGCCTGGAAGCCGATCCCAGCAAGCTGTCCCTGGGCCAGCGCATCTTCCGCAGCGGCGATCCGAAGAGCGGCATTCCGGCCTGTGCTTCGTGCCACGGCCCGAACGGTTCCGGGAATCCCGCCGCGGCATATCCGTTGATCCGCGCTCAGTACGGCACCTACGTGGCCGCGCAACTGCGCGCCTATCGCGCCGGTACTCGCCAGACCGACCCGAACAAGATGATGCGCGACGTCGCCAGCACGATGTCCGACGAGCAGATCGACGCCGTCGCGTCGTACGTGCAAGGCCTGCGTTGAACCCCGGAAGCAAGTCGATGAGCTCACGCATGACCAGACTTCTCGCCGCCGCGTTCCTGGCCCTGGGGATCGTTGCATCCGGCGCCGCATGCAGCAAACAGCCGCAGCAGGCCGCTCCGGCACAGCCGGCAGCGTCGGACGCTGCGCAGGCTCAGCCCGCAGAAGCAGCTCCTGCCGCCGCTGCGCCAGCGACCACTGAGGAATCGGCGCCGACCGCGCCAACCGAGACGGTTACCGAAACCGATGACGCGCCCGCGGCGACCACGGACCAAGCCGCGAGCGGTGTGCAGCCGACGCTGCGCCTCGCCGCTGCGACGAACGTGCCGGCCAGCGAGCACTTCAAGGAAGGCACCAACTATCGCAGGGTCGTGCCTGCTCAGCCCACCAACGTCGCGCCCGGCAAAGTCGAAGTCGTCGAATTCTTCTGGTACGGCTGCGGTCACTGCTTCGCGCTCGATCCGGCGATGGAGACGTGGCGTGCCAAGAGCAAACCGCAGTACGTGGAGTTCACGCGCGTGCCGGCGATGTGGAACGACGCGCTGCGCATGCACGCGCGGCTGTACTACACGGCCGAAGCGCTCGGCAAACTCGACGAGCTGCACTCGGCCATCTTTCGCGAGATCCACGTCAACAACAATCAGCTGAGCACGCTCCCGCAGATAACGGCGTTCTTCAAGCAGCATGGCGTCGGCCCGGACGATTTCCAGAAAGCGTTCGCCTCCTTCGCAGTGGAGTCGAAGCTGCAGCGCGCGGATTTCCTCAACCGGCGCTTCGGGATCGACTCCGTGCCGCAAGTGGCCGTCAACGGCAAATACCTCACCGATCAAGGAAAGGCCGGCGGTGAGCCGGAGCTGTTCCAGCTCATCCAGGAGCTCGCCGCGCATGAGCACGGCGGCTGACACCTACCGACGGCGACGTAACGCGGCATGCTGAACATCTTCTTGCAGCAGCCGCAGGGCCTGGGTCGCGCGACGCCAGGCTCGCCGCCCAAGATTCCGGAAGAGGCGATCTGGCTCGATCTGCTGGAGCCGACGCAGGACGAAGAGAAGCTGGTCGAGCGCGAGCTGGGCATCGAGGTGCCGACGCGCGAGGAAATGAAGGAGATCGAGACCTCGAACCGGCTGTACGAGGACAACGGCGCGCTCTACATGACCACGACGGTCGCCGCGCAGCTCGACACCGATCGGCCGGTCGCGACCGCGGTGACCTTCATCCTCACCGGCTCTCGCCTGGTGACGAATCGCTACCTCGATACGAAGCCGTTTCAGCAGTTCATCGCCTACGCCGAAAAGCATCCGGCCGCGTGCACCAGCCCGCTCGCGCTGCTGGCTGGCGTCGTGGAAGCGTTTACCGAGCGGATCGCCGACGTGCTCGAGCGTGTCGGCTCCGATCTCGACAATCTCTCGGGCAACATTTTCGCGCAGCGTGGCAATGGCACACCCGACAGCCGCGACTTGCGGCGCATGATCGAGCGCATCGGTTTCAACGGCGAGTTGAATTCGAAGTCGCGCGAGAGTCTGGTCAGCTTGGGACGCATGCTGATGTTCGTGCAGCAGTCCGCGCCGATGACCGGCGAGCAGCGCGACCGCTTCCACTCGATCAGCCGCGACGTCACGTCCTTGTCAGACCACGCGAGCTTCTTGGGCACGAAGGCGTCGTTCCTGCTGGAGGCGACGCTCGGCCTGATCAACATCGAGCAGAACAACATCATCAAGATCTTCTCGGTCGTCGCCGTGATGCTGATGCCGCCGACGCTGGTCGCGAGCATCTACGGCATGAACTTTCATTTCATGCCGGAGCTCAGCTGGCACCTCGGCTATCCGTGGGCGATTCTGCTGATGGCCATCTCGGGACTGGTGCCGTACCTGTTTTTCCGCCGCCGGGGCTGGCTGTAGATGGCGCACACGATCACCAGCATGGCGCTGTTCTGCGATTTCGAGAACATCGCGCTCGGCGTGCGCGATGCGAAGTACGCGAAGTTCGACATCGATCGCGTGCTCGAGCGCCTGCTGCTGAAAGGCAGCATCGTGGTGAAGAAGGCGTACTGCGACTGGGAACGCTACCGCGAGTTCAAGGCGCCGATGCACGAAGCCTCGTTCGAGATGATCGAGATCCCGCACGTGCGCATGTCGGGCAAGAACTCCGCCGATATCCGCATGGTCGTCGACGCGCTCGACCTGTGTTACACCAAGGAGCACGTCGACACGTTCGTGATCATCAGCGGCGACTCGGATTTCTCGCCGCTGGTCAGCAAGCTGCGCGAGAACAACAAGTTCGTCATCGGCGTCGGCGTCAAGAGCTCGACCTCGGACCTGCTGATCGCGAACTGCGACGAGTTCATCTACTACGACGATCTCGTGCGCCAGGACGAGCGCAAGAAGCAGCAGCGCACGCGGCGCAAGCCCGCGAAGCCGGCGGCGGAAGCTTCGAAGGAAGCCCAGCCGCAGACTGAAAAGAAAGAGAAGACCGAGGAAGATCGCAAGCAGGAAGCGTTCGATCTGCTGCTCGACACGATCGACGCGCTGGCGGAAGAGCGTGACCAGGACGAGAAGATCTGGGGCTCGATGGTCAAACAAGCGCTGAAGCGCCGCAATCCGGGTTTCAACGAGAGCTACTACGGCTTCCGCACGTTCAGCGATCTGCTGGAAGAAGCACAGACGCGCAAGCTGCTGACGCTGGAGCCCGATCAGAAGTCGGGCGGCTACGTCATCCGCCGCCTATAACGATTCGGCGTCGACCTTCGAGAAGATGACGTTGTGAACGCCCGTCAGGGGCTGTCGTACGCGCTGCGGTCGCGTGACCGCGCTCGCCGGATACGCGTAGCGCTGAAAGTAGTGATCCTCGCGCAGCTCGTACGGGAAAAATCCCAGCCCGGCGAAGTACTGCAGCAACTCCACGGGGTCGGTTTCGCCTTCGGCATTCGCCGCAATTTCCACGATCAGCTCGACGCGCTCGTTGAAAACGTCGCGCTCGAGCCCGAGGCCGCGGATCGTCCGACCCTCGACGCCTTCGACATCCACTTTGATCAGTCGCGCGCGACGACTTTCCTCGGGCGTCAGCATCTGCGCCAGGGTGCGCGCTTTGACCGTGACCGACTCCGTCTGCGTCCCGTGCTGGAGCATGCCGCTGGAGCCGATGTTGCCCGCGCCGCCCCAGTACAACTGGACTTCGGGCGGGTCATTGGGTCCGACGGCCGCCTCATTGATCAAACGAGTGTTGCTGAGTCCGTTGGCCGTAGCGTGCGCGGCGAGATGCTGAAAGATTGCCGGCATCGCCTCGACCGCGACGACGGCACCCGACGCTCCGACTCGCTTCGCGGCGAGCAACGTGAAATAGCCGATGTTGGCACCGACGTCGATGAACACGTCGCCGGGCGACAGGCGACTCTCGATCCACGCGGAGAGGTTCGGCTCCCACAAGCCGAAGTAGTAGAGGTTGCGCTGAATCCAGTCGCGAGTGTGTCCCGTGACGTGCCAGCCGCGCGGCGTAGTCGTGCTGTACGCGAATTCGCGGCGACGCACGAGGCTCCACACCAGTCGCTTGAGCGCAAGCCCGGGCACACCACGAATCAAGCGCGGTACGAATGTCATGGAGCGTCCGCCAACACGAGATCTGCGATCACCGGCAGGTGATCCGAACCGTTCGACGGCCCGACACGCACGTCGACGCTGCGCCAGTGATGCGAGACCCAGCAGTGATCGATACGCATGCCGACGAGCGGGAACTGCGACGGCCACGAAGGCGCGAGACCGTGGCCCGCTGCAGAGTCGCTGAGTCCGGAGCGTTCGAGCGTCGCACGGAAATTCTGCGACCACGGCGTGGTGTTGAAGTCGCCCGCGACGATCACCGGCTCATTGTCCTTGCGCGCGGCTGCAAACGCCGCGATGCCTGCGAGCTCAGCATTGCGCATGCGCGAGCTCCCGGGACCAAGCGGCCAGTGCAAGTGCGCGCCGAGCACCGTCACCGCCTTGCCGTTCCAATCGAGCGTGACGTGCGCTGCGAGCACACCGGGACCGTTGGTCAGCGGCAGCAGCTCTGCTGAAGTGATCGGCCAGCGCGAGAACATGACGACACCGTGCGGCCGCGGCTCGATGAACGAATGCGGATACGAGCTCAGGTGCGAAGCGATCCGCTGCGCGCCGTCGTCGCGGTCGCGCTCCTGGAGCACGACCACGTCCGCCTGCATCTGCTCGAGGAAACGAGCGATCTCCGCGTAGTCGTGATTGCGAAACCAGGTATTGAAAGTGATCACGCGGAACTTGACCGATCCTGCAGCAGCGTGCGCGGTTCGCATTCCCATGTAGCTCACGATAGGAATCGCGCCGACGATTGCGCCAGCGATCGCAGCAACGCCGAGCACTGGCGCACGCAGCGCGAACAGCACGATCGCGACGATCAGGAACAGCAGCGTGTACTGGACGCGGAAGTTCGCGAAGAGATCGAGCGGCCACGCGTAGCGACCTAGCATCGCAGCAAGCAGTACACACCAGAGGGCGATGAGGCTCGCCACAGCAAAACGCCGGCGAAGCACGCGGAGGGTTACATCATTGCCTTCGCCGGCATCCGCCAGCGTTGGCTCGCAGCACGTCCCGATGCGTAGTAGAGCTCGACGCGACGCACTCCTTTAACGCGGCGCGTCGAACGACGCACTTCGCGAAGCAACCGCAACAACAACTGTTCGCCAGCGCGAGTGCCGCCGCTGGCGAACTCAGCGTCGATGCTCAAGTGCATCACGGTGACGTGCTCTACATCCTGGCGTGTATAGACCGCGACTCCAACCGGCCGCCCCGACTTGTCGAGCGCAAACAGCGATTGCACATCGGGCATGCCCTTCATGTAGATGCGCAGACGATCGCGATCCGCGACGATTTCCGGCGCGCCGAACTTCTCTATCGCATCGGCGATGCAATCGCTGACGCGTCCCTGACAGGAATTGAAGAACACGAGTCTTTCGAGCGCGGCGCGCTGGGCAACGGGTACATATGATTTGAATTCTGTCGTTGCGCTCATGGGTTCCCTACCGCCAAGCCGGGTCCGGGGGTGCCCGCGGATAATGATCGGGGACCCTACGGCTTGTCGAGCGCGAAAAATCTGCTGCGGGCGCGTATATGTCGGCAAAATCGTCGAAAACGCCGCTGTGTCGCGAAAACACCTCAGAGCTCGCTCGGGCCGTCTCACGTCTGTAATTCAATGCCTTGCAGGCGGCGCGGACTGCCCGATCGAATCGGCCGTGGTGCCAGTGTTGCAGAGGGGTCACAGGCTGCAGGCGTTCTGTGACAGGCGATTTCGCATTGCGGATACGGTAGGAGGGCCGCTGGCCCGGACTTCAGGCTTTCGCGCAATTTCCCGGTGGCTGAAATAGCGGCCCGACTGCGCGAAACTTTGAACTGGCGCAAGTTTCCGTCCTTTAAAAACGGGAACTGGTTCGAGCGCTGTTAAAACGCTTATTGTCAGATAACACCATAGCTGTAAGCCGGGGCGACACCTGCTCGCGTCCTGCCTCAGGAACGCGCTGCATCGCACAGGGGAATTGTTCATGGGCATTCTGGATCTTGGTCGTTACAAGGGAATCGTCTTCGCGATCACCGGCTTCCTGGTGTTCATCGCGATCATTCTCGCGGTGAACCACGGCAAGGCCGGTCAGTTCTCCGACGACGTCGCCGCCGTCAAATTTCTTGCCGAGCAGCGCGAGCAGCCCGGTGCAGTCAACGCCGCGGGCATCGAGCTCGCCGCGCGCCTGAAGAACGGCCAGAAGATCGACGAGCCGCTCGAAGCACTGCGCAAAGCCGCGAAGTCGTACGACAACGCGATGAGCAGCCTCACGAACGGCGGCATGATCACCGACAGCGCTGGCAACGTGTTCGTCGTTCCGGCGCTCACGACGGATGAAGCGCAGGGCTCGCTCACCAAGGGCAACAAACTCTGGAACGCTTACAAGGCCAAGCTCGACCCGGTGCTGCGCTTCTCCGGTTCGCCGTACGCTGCGCCGGATGCGCCGGCAACGCCGGCCATCAAACACGAGGCGGCGGTCGAACAGAGCACCGTGCCGCTGAGCCCGCGCGGTCGCCGCCTGCAAGCGGCGCTGCAAGACCTCAATACTTACGGCGCGACGTCGAACACGCAGCTGCGTGACGTGATGGTCGAGCTGACGTCGCAGGTGGAAGCCGCGAGCCGCAGCCGCTCCGGCACTCTGCGCACCGTGCAGGTGTTCGGCATCGTCGCCGCCGTGCTGCTGCTCGGCGCGATCTTCTTCTACTTCGCGCGCAACATGCGCAAGGAAGAGGCCGTCTCGAATCGCCAGCGCAAGGAAACTGCAGACATTCTGCGCACGGTGAACGAAGGTCTGTTCCTGCTCGACAAAGATCTGAAGGTCGGTAGCGAGCGCTCGCTCGCGCTGAACCAGATCTTCCGCCGCGAAGAGTTCACTGGCTTCACGTTCGACCAGCTGCTGAAAGAGATCGTCCCCGAGAAGACGCTGCGCACCGCGATGGACTACGTGGCGCTGCTGTGGGGCGACCGCGTCAACGAGAAGCTGGTCAAGACGATCAACCCGCTCAACGAAGTCGAAGTGCATTTCGACAACGCCTCCGGCGGTTTCGACACGCACTTCCTCGAATTCGACTTCAACCGCGTGAAAGCGGAAGGCTCGCTGTCGCACCTGCTGGTGACCGTCAACGACGTCACCAAGCGCGTCATGCTGTCGCGCGAGTTGCAGGAGTCGCAGGAAAAGGCGCAGGCGCAGCTCGACCTGCTGCTGCGCATCCTGCACGTCGAGCCGGACAGCCTGACGGGCTTCCTCACCGACGCCGACGTGTCGCTGAAGATGGTGAACTCGATCCTCAAGGAGCCGGCCCGCGAAGAGTCGGCGTTCCGCGCGAAGATCGACGGCATCTACCGTCAGGTGCACGCCGTCAAGGGCGAAGCCGCGGCACTCGGTCTCAAAACCGTCGAGCAGCGCGCACACGCATTCGAAGAAGCGCTCAGCGATCTCAAGGGTCGCCCCTCGCTGTCGGGCAGCGACTTCCTGCCGCTGGTCGTCAAGCTCGACGATCTGTTCAACCACCTCGCGCAGGTGCGCGAAATGCTCAGCCGACTGGTCGATCTCCACCAGGCGATCGCTTCGCGGCGCGGCCCGATGGGTTCGGGCGCGACGCCGCAGGTCGAAGCGGAGAAGGTCGATCGCTGGCTCGCCGGTGAGAACGACGAGCCGCAGCACCACGACAAGACGATGAATCTGCGCGCGCCGGTCATCGCTCCGCCGGAAGATGCTCCGGCAGCAGCGGAAGCCGCTGGCGGCGCCGGTCTCGAGCGCACGCTCGCGGATCTGGCGGCGCGCGTCGCGAGCAGTCAGTCGAAGCAGGTTGCCCTGCGTTGCACTGGCCTCGACGCGGTGCCCGAATCCTATCGTCGCGCGGTCAAGGACATCACGATTCAGTTGGTGCGTAACGCGGTCGTGCACGGCATCGAAGAGCCGAGCGAGCGCGCCAAGGCGCACAAGGCCGAGACCGGCACGCTCGCCGTGGAGTTCGGCGCGCGCGACGCCGACGGCTACGAGCTGATCGTGCAAGACGACGGCCGCGGCTTGCAGCTCGAGCGCATCAAGGAAGTCGCAGTCGAACGCGGGCTGATCACGCCGGCGCAGGCGGCGATGCTCGATCCGCGTCAGACGATGGCACTGATCTTCCGCCCCGGGTTCTCCACTGCCGACCGCGTCACCACCGACGCCGGCCGCGGCGCTGGCATGGACCTGGTGCGCATCCTGGTTGCCGAGCTCGGCGGCCGGGTCGGTCTCGCTTCGGCGGGCGGCAAGTTCTCCAAGTTCAAGATCTGGCTGCCGGCGACTGAACGCGCCGTGGCTGCCTGATGCGATCGCAGCCACTGACATAGCAACAGTAATAACGACGACTCACGAGGCACGGAAATGGCGCTGGCATCCGCAAAGGCTCAACCGTTGACGAACGGCAAGCTCAAGCTCATGATTTGTGACGATTCGAACATAATCCGGCGCAAGATCGAGCGCGAGCTGCAGATCGATCGCTTGCAGGTCACAGCGACCGCAGCGAACGGCAAGCAAGCGGTCGAGGCGTTCCGCAAGGAGCCGGCGGACGTCGTGACGATGGACCTGACGATGCCGGAAATGGACGGTATCGAATGCGTCGAGAACCTGGTGAAGATCAAGCCGGACGTGCTGATCCTCGTGATCTCCGCGCTGTCCGACAAA
>Ga0068864_100000447_pt1 | contig 35736 bp, 26 predicted proteins | sample KBSSwiS72_FD_66586 | JGI IMG/M metagenome (GOLD analysis project Ga0068864, IMG submission 66586) | Switchgrass rhizosphere microbial communities from Kellogg Biological Station, Michigan, USA - KBS Switchgrass S7-2 | ecosystem: Host-associated > Plants > Roots > Rhizosphere > Soil ...
CGCACGTTAAGTTAATTGTCCAGATCCGACCCCAAAGTTTCCAGATGCGACCCCAACCTCCATAATCCCCACCGCTTGGTCCTCCAGTCAGAGTCGTTCGCGTTGCGCGCGACGCTCGCGCTCGCGATCGCGGGGCAGCTCTTCATCATCCTCGGCATCGCCGGCGCGCTGCATCCGATCGTCTATCTCGCGGTCGCGTTGATCGCCGCCGTCGTGCTGCGGCCGACGCGCTTACGCTGGGAGCTGCTCGTCGCCGCGCTGCCGCTCATCGCGCTCGCGCTCTACCCGCCGATCGCATTCGACGAAACGCTCTACCACCTCCCGACGGTGCAGGCGATCGCACGCTCGGGCGCGATCCGCTTCTTCGGCGAGCTGCGCTTTCCGGTCTTTCCGATCCTGCACGAGGCGCTCTGCGTGCCGGTTTTCCTCGCGTTCGGCGACGTCGCGACGCACCTCGTTTCGGTGCTCGAGATCCTGCTCCTCGCGGGGATCGTCCTCAAATGGCGCAGCGGCGGCCTGCTCGCGGCGGCGCTGATCATCGGCCATCCGATCGTGATGCAGATCGGCTCCGTGACCTACGCCGACGCCGCGCTCATGCTCTTCGTGACCGCCGGCTTCTACTGCCTCGATCGCGAGCGTTTCGCAATGGCCGGCTTCCTCCTCGGCACCGCGTGCAGCGTGAAGTACCTCGGCGGCTACTTCGCGCTCGCCGGACTCCTGTTCGCCTGGCGCAACGTTCCGCGCTATCTCCTCGGGCTTGCCGCCGGCGTCGTGCCGATGTTCGGCTTCATCACGTGGCAGACCGGCAATCCGGTCTTTCCGTTCTTCGGCTCGACGGTCTGGACGCATCACATGCCGCCCCCGAACGGGAACGTGTGGCGCGCTTTCTGGGACATGACGTTCGACCGCGCGCGCTTGAACTGGCAGCCGCCGTACTCGCCGCTGTTCGCGATCTCGCTGCTGATCACCTTCGTCGCCGGGCGATTCGATCGCAGGGCGGCGTTCATCAGCGCGCTGTGCATCATCTACGTCGGCATCTTCGCGTTCCTGCCGCAGGACTCGCGCTACCTGCTGCCGTTGCTGCCGCTGGTGAGTGTCGTTGCTGCGACCGCGATCGCTCCGCGCTTGAAGCACGTCGGACTCATCGCGCTTATCGTCGCGCTTCCCGGTTTCGCCTATGCCGGTTATCGCGTGATGAAGCAGGGATTGCCGCCGCGAAGCGCGACGGAGCGCCGCGTGTACCTCGAGCAACACATCCCCGAATTCCGCGCGCTCGAGCATCGCGGCCGCGGTCCGATCTACGTCTGCGGCGCGGAGCAGTTGAAGTACTACGGCGGCGACGAGCTGCGCGGCGACGTCGTCGGACCGTACACGTCGATGCCGGCGAACACGCGCTACATGCTGATCTCGCGGCGCAAGTGTCCGCCGCCGCCCGGCTTCACGCGCATCTACGCCGACGAGGCCGCGGAGCTCTGGGAAGCATCGCGGTAGCGCGCGATCACCTCCGGCGCCGCGCCGTCCGCGACGATGCGTCCGCCCGCCACCCACACCGCGCGCGTGCAGAGGCTCTCCAGCGGCTCGAGCTCGTGCGACACGACGACGACCGTCGAGCCGTTGCGGACGAAGCGCGCGATCCGCTCGTGACATTGCGCGCGGAAAGCCGCGTCGCCGACCGCGAGGATCTCGTCGAGCAGGATCGTCTCCGCGTGAATCGCGGTCGCGATGGCGAAGGCGAGGCGCGCCACCATGCCGGTCGAATACGTGCGCAGCGGCGCGTCGATGAACGGCTCGATGCCGGAGAAGGCGATGATCTCGTCGGCGCAGGAGCGCATGTAGGCGCGCGTGCATCCGAGGAGCGCGCCGTTGAAGAAAATGTTCTCGCGGCCCGAGAGCTCCGACTCGAAGCCGGTGCCGAGCTCCATCACCGGCGCGACCGTCCCGCGGCTGATGGCGACACCAACGGACGGCGGGATGATGCCGGCGGCGACGCGCAGCAGCGTCGACTTGCCCGCGCCGTTCGGTCCGATGATGCCGACCGCCTCGCCGTGATGAATCGTCAGCGAGACGTCGTTCAGCGCGTAGAAGTAGCCCGACGTCCGGTGTCCGGTCAGGCCGCGCACCACCATCTCTTTCAGGCTGCGGATCTTCTGCTCGCGATAGCGGACGCTCACGCCCTGCAGCTCGACGACGTTCATAGATGTGCGTGAAAGCGCTGCGCGCTGTGGCGGAAGATCATCCAGCCGAAGGCGAGCGATCCGAGGGAGACGACGGTGGCCACGAGCAGCGTGTCGCGCGACGGGATGATGCCGTAGTAGATCGGGTCGCGCACGATCTCGACGATGTAGACGAGCGGATTGAGCTTGATCAGCCAGCGGTAGCGCTCGGGGACGATCTCGATCGGATAGATGATCGGCGTGAGGTACATCAGCGCCGGCATCGCCGCCTGCATCATCTCGCGCACATCTCCGAAGAAGATCGACACGGCGGTGAGCGCGAGTGCGGCGCCGAAGCTGAAGATGCCGACGATGAGCAGGCTGACCGGCAGAAACCAGAGCGTCGCGCGGAGCGGCGCGCCGACGACGAGCATGATGGTGAAGAGGACGAGGAGCGAGAGGCCAACGTTCACCAGTCCCGACACGACGGTCGAGAGCGTGAAGATCGATTGCGGCACGCGCACGCGTTTCATCAGCAGGCCGTTCCACGCCACGCTGGCCATCGCGTTCATCGTCGTCTGGGCGAAGAAGTTCCAGGCGATGTAGGCGGAGAGGAAGTACGTCTCGTAGTGCGGGAGGCCGCCGCGGAACATCGCGGAGAAGACGACGACGAAGATCAGCATCAGCAGCAGCGGATGGAGCATCGTCCAGAGGAAGCCGAGGACGGAGCGCTTGTAGCGGACGGTGAGGTCGCGGTGCACCAGCTCGTAGAGCAGCGCCGCGTTGCGCGCGAGGTCGCGCAGCTCCTCGCGCAATTGCAGCGGACGGCCGGCGACGTAGCGGCGCTCGATCACCGACATGGACACGCGGCACTCTACAATCGCCCCTCGTGTTTCGACAACCACTCGACTGGACGCGCGGCGCGGGACGTTCCGCCGCCGCGCCGCCGCGATCGGTCGACGTGATCATCCCCATCTACGGCGCCGCGGAGGATCTGCGTCGATGCCTGGAGAGCGTGGCGAAGCACACGGATCCGGCGCGGCATCGGGTGGTGTTGGTGATGGATGGGCCGCAGGATGAATTTGTCGAGGAATGCGTGGATCGTTACCGGTTGCCGGTTGCCGGTTCCCAGGCCGCGCGGCAACCGGCAACCGGCAACTGGCAACTCATTCAGAGCGAAAAGCGTGGTGGCTTCGTCAGCGCTGCCAACCGCGGCATGCGCGAATCCACGACCGACGTCGTCCTCCTCAACAGCGACACCATTGTCACCGCGCGCTGGCTGGAGAAACTGATCGACGCCGCGTATTCGTCGCCCGACGTCGGCACGGTCACGCCGCTCTCGAACGAAGCGACGATCTGCTCGGTGACGATGCCGTCGAACCACGACATCGACGCATTCGCGAGCCGCGTCGAGCGGTTGTCGCAGCGCGCGTATCCGCTGCTGCCGACCGGCGTCGGGTTCTGTTTCTACATCCGCCGCGCGCTGCTCGACGACATCGGATTCTTCGACGCGGACCGCTTCGGCCTCGGGTACGGCGAGGAGAACGACTTCTGCATGCGCGCGCTGGCCCGCGGCTGGCTGCACGTCGCCGACGACGCGACGTTCATCTACCACGCCGGTGGTCGCAGCTTCGGCGAGTCAGGCGAGCGGAACGAACGCGCGTTGACGCGCTTGCATCCGCGCTACATGGCGACGATCGCGGCGTTCATGAAGCGCGATCCGCTCGCCGCGGTGCGCAAGCGGATCGGCAGCCTGCGCATCGTCCATCTCGTGCACGGCTATCCGCCGCTGGAGCACGCGGGGACGGAGCTCTACGCGTACTGGCTCGTGCAGCGGCAGCGCGAGTCGCATCACGTCGCCGTCCACGCGCGCACCGCGGGCGAGACGCAGGAGTCGGATGACGGCGGCGTGCGCGTGCGGCGCCTGCGCAACGACTTCACGTCGCGCAATCCGCTGCGGCGCAATGCGATCGCCGATCGCGCGATCGAGCGCGATTTCGAGCAGTTCCTCCGCGAGGAGCGGCCCGACCTGCTGCACATGCATCACCTCGCCGGCCACGCGTTCTCGCTGATGCGCATCGCGAAGCGCTTGCGCATTCCGGTCGTGCTGCAGATTCAGGACTGGTGGTTCCTCTGCGCGCGCGTCAATCGCTTCGATCGCGACGGGGCGCGATGCAGCGGACCGGCGCCCGCGAAGTGTGCGCGCTGCGTGACGCTGACGAAGCTGCCGGGCAATCGCCTGTTGCATGCGATCCGGAGATTTGCCGCGCGTTCCGCACTTCGCAAAGCCGACGCGTACATCGCCGGATCGGATGCCATCGCGGATGACTATCGACAGGCGAGGGCGCCTTTCCCCCCACTCCACGTCATCCCGTACGGCGTCGCCATCCGCGCATCGCGCGAGCACCGCGCGCCGGCGCGCAAGCCGATCCGCCTCGGCTACGTCGGCTCCGATCAGCCGCACAAGGGATTGCACGTCGCAATCGAGGCGATGCGCGGCATCGATTCGTCCGACGCCACGCTGCAGTTCTTTCGCGGTTTCGACGAAGCTGAGAAGCCGAACGTCTTCGCGTCGATGGACGTCCTGCTGATGCCGTCGATCGGACTCGAATCATTCGGACTCGCGGCGCGCGAGGCGATGGCGTGCGGCGTCCCGGTGATCGCAACGTCGGGCGGCGCGCTCGATGAATTGCCCGAGGCGGAGCTCGTCCCGCCGGGCGACGCCGCGGCGTTGCGCGCGAGCATCCGCCGGCTCATCGACGATCCGTCGCTCATCGATCGCTGGTCGTCGCGCTTGCCGGTCCCGAAGCGCGATGACGAGCACGCCGAGGAGATCGAGCGCGTGTATCGATCGGTGCTGCGATGATCGGGACGATCGCGTCGGTGATTCGCGGCGAAGGCCTAGCCTCGGCGGCGCGACGTGCAGCGGAGCGCATCGAGGAAGCACTCCGCTTCGACCCGATGCCGATCCGCAAGGCGCCGATCCTCAATTACTGCGCGATGAGCGCCGCGCCGCGGATCGGCGGCGTTGCCGTGCAGTTGCAGGCGCGGCTGCGGGTCGAGCGGCGCTTTCGAAACGTCGCGCTGCTCGACGGCGACCGCGCGATGACGCTCCGCCAGGCGCTCGACATCACCGGCGCGAAGCTGCTGCACATCGAGGGGACGTACGGCGTGAACGTCGCCGAAATCCTGCAGCTCGGCGTGCCGTACTTCGTCAGCGTGCACGATTCCTCCGCCACGCGCGAGCTGCTGCTGGCCGCGGCGATGGTCATCTATCCGTCGCGGTTCCGGCGCGATGCGTGCGACGTCGACGGTCCGATCATCGAACCGGGGATCGACGCGAAGCCGGTCAGCGGCGGCGGCGACGCGATCGCCTTCGCCGGTGCGGTGAAACAGATCAAGGGGGCGCATCTTCTGCCCGACCTCGCGCGCCTGCTCGATCGCGAGCTGCACGTCTTCGGCGGCGGCGACGAAGAGATTTTCCGCGCGCTGCGCCGCGTGCCGAACATCGTCATCCACGGCTACTACCGCGCCGGCACGTTGCCGTCGCTGCTGGCGAGGCATCGCATCGGACGCGTCGTCCTGCCGTCGATCTTCGACGAGTCGTTCTCGCTCGCGCTGTCGGAGTCGTGGCACGCCGGCGCCGCGGTCGCGGCCTTCGATTACGCCGCCCTCGGCGAACGGATCCGCCAACACGGCGGCGGCTGGCTCGTGCCGCTGGAGGCGGGGGCGGCGGGACTGGCCGAGGTGATCAAGCGCAACGAGCCGGTGACGATCCCGCGCGAGATCGCGACGGCCGAGGATGCGGCGAGGAAGTATTTGGAGTTGTATTCAACGGCCGGTGCCGGCGAGTGAGGTCGAGACCGCGCGCAGCATCAACCGGAAATCGAGCCACACCGACCAGTCGCACATGTACATCAGGTCGTAGCGCAGCTTGACCTCGGGGCGCGTCTCGTACTCCGCCGACACCTGCGCCAGCCCCGCGATGCCGGGGCGCACGAGGCAGCGGAGATCGAAGTCGGGCACGTCGCGCAGGATCTCGGCGACGAGCTCCGGACGCTCCGGCCGCGGACCGACGAGGCTCATGTCGCCGCTGAAGACGTTGAGCAGTTGCGGCAGCTCATCGAGGTGATACGGGCGAAGCAGCGCGCCGATGCGCGTGATGCGATCGTGCGCCATCGAGCGGAACTTCCACATCCCGTACGGCTCGCCGCCGAGGCCGACGCGTTGCTGGCGGATGAGAATGGGACCGCGGTCGTCGAGCTTGATGGCGATCGCGGCGAGCAGCGACAGCGGCGCGCTAACGATCATCAAGAGCACGCTGCCGGCTACGTCGATGAATCGCTTCACCGCGCCGCTGATGCCGTAGCCGCAGCCGATGCCGACTTCGACCAGCGGCTGATCGCCGATCCAGCCGAGCATGCGCGAGGCGAGCAGCGCGTCGGCGTGCGAGGCGAGCATGAGGAAGCCGCGCGGTCCGCGGATGCGCAGCAGCTCGAGCCGCGTGCGCGCGTCGATGTGCGGCGAGACGCAGATCACTTCCTCGGCGTCACGAAGCGGCGCGGCATCGAGTGCGCCGCTCATCCGGCTGATCACGCGGATACGCGGGTCGCCGATCAAACGCAGGCCGTCGAGCGCTTCGTCGATGTCGTGCGCATCGCCGACGAGGATCGTGTCGCGCGGACGGATCGGCGCGAGCGCGCGGAGCAGCCGGCGCCAGGCCGGCACGGCGAGCAGCTCGAGCAGCGGAACGGCGAGGAAGACGGTGCGCCGCAACGGCCGCACGAATGCGACGCCGGCGAAGGCGATGAGCGCGGCCTGGATCACCAGCGCGGTGACGATCGACGGACGCGTGCGCGGCGTGACGCGGTCGTTATTGAAACCGCTGAGCGCGAGCGCGACGACGAGCGAGAGCGCGAAGAGGATGACCATCGGCGCGTCGAGGTCGAACCGCCACGGCCGCGGCAGCAGCGTCGCCGTGGCGAAGAGCGCCAGCCACCCGATCAGGAAATCGCCGGCGATGAGGACGACGACGCGAAGCGCGCGCTCCTTCGAGCTCGGGCGGATCATGCCGCCGCCTCGCCGTCGATGATCGTGGCGAGGAGATCGAGCGTGGTCTGGCGCGCGTAGGCCGATTCGACGACGGAGCGCAGCGCCGCGCCGCTGGCCGAGGTCGCGGACAACGCGGAGGCGGCGAAGGCCGCGCTGTCGTTCGCGATCATCGCGTGCTGCTCGAGCTCCGGCAGCGCGCGCATGGCCGTCGTCGTGGCGACGATCGCGCAGCCCGCTTCCGCCGCTTCCAGCACCTTGTTCGATTGCCCGGTGCCGTAGCGGACGGGAAAGAGTGCGACGCGGATGCGGCGCGCGAGCAGCGCGATGTCGTCGACCGGCGATTGCACGGTGATGCCGTCGCGGCCGTGCGCGGCGCGGAGGCGCGCGGGAGCGTCGGCGCCGGCGATCACCAGCGTGGCGTCGGGCCGTTGCGCGCGGATCGCGGGCCAGATCTCGTCGAGCAGCCATGACGCGGCGTCGGCGTTGGCGAAGTAGGCGAGGCGTCCCCAGAAGCCGAAGTCGAACGCGCGCGGCGTGGCGTGCAGCGGCGCGATGGCGACGCCGTTGGAGATCGCGAGCGCGTCGAGCTCGACGGAGTCGTTCGCGCTGACCACGACGACGCGGTCGTACGCGGAGGCCGCGTCCTGCTCCGCGCGCGCGACGCGCCGCGACTCCGCGCGCCAGAACCAGCGCGTCAGCGGCGACGCCTCGCGTGAGCGCTCGATCATGCTGCCGCGCAGCGAATCGATGGCATCGAGCACGTGCAGGCCGTCGGGCAGCGTGCCGCGCACCCAGGGATCGAGTCGCGACAGCAGCACGACTGTCGCGTCGAAGTCGCCGAGGTCGTCTTGCGCGCGTGCGATCGCGCCGGACCAGTCGTACGGAGCAGCGAGCAGTGCGTGCGCGGGGGCGCCGCCGAGGACGCGAAGCGCGCCGGCGATGCCTCGCTTCGGCGAAAACGCGGCTGGATAGAAGTGGACGCGTGGAGCATCGAGCGGAAGTTGTCCGGCGGGCGAGACGAGCACGACGTTCGAATACTTTTCCAACGCGGCCAGCCAGATGGCGGCGCGCAGCCGGTCGCCGGTAAAGCACGGCCAGGGAAATCGGGAGGAGAGGAGTAGGACGTTCACGCGAGTTGGACCAGGGTCGCGAACGGGGAAAGGGTATCAGAGGCGGTTGGCAGTTGACAGTTGGCTGTTGGCCGTTGACAAAACCCTCAGCCAACTGCCAACTGCCAACTGCCAACTGCCAACGATTCCTCCATGCGCATCCTCATCCTCACGCCGCGGCTTCCCTGGCCTCCGACGGACGGCGGACGCGTCGCGATGTCGCGCCTGGCCGGCTCGCTCGCCGCGTGCGGCGCGGAGGTGGAGATCCTCTCGCTCAATCCGCGGAAGCATCGCGGCGTCGCGGCCGGTCCGCTGCCGGTCGAAGCGATCGACATCGACACCTCGCGTCTCGCGATTCCTTCGATGCGCGTGCCGTATGTCGTGGCGCGCTTCGTCTCGCGGCGGTATCGCGAGGCGCTCGTCGCGGCGTTGCGGCGCTTCGAGCCCGACGTCGTGCAGATCGAGAGTCCGTTCATGCTGCCGTATGCGGAGGAGGTGCGCGGCGCGAAGGTCGTGCTGCGGTCGCACAACGTCGAGTTCCGGATCTGGGAAGGACTCGCGCGCAACGAGCGCAATCCGCTGCGGCGTCTCGCGCTGCGGCGCGTGGCGTCCTCGCTGCGCGCATACGAGCTGCGCGCGATGAGCGAGGTCGATGCGATCGTGCCGATCTCGGAGGACGACGCGCGTGATTTCCGCGAGCTCGGATGCACGCGGCCGATGCATGTCGTGCCGTGCGGCGTTTTCGTCGGACAGCGGACGGCGGACAGCGGACAGCGGAACACCGTCGGGTTCATCGGCTCGCTCGACTTTCTGCCGAATCAGGAAGCGGTGCAGTGGATCATCGGCGAGCTCTGGCCGCGCGTGATCGCACGTGCGCCCGATGCGCGGCTGTCGATCGCCGGCAGCTCGCCGCCGGAATGGCTGCGGCGCACATCGATCGATCTTCGCGGCGATATCCCCGACGCGCAGGCGTTCATGCGCGAGATGGCGGTGATCATCGCGCCGCTCTTCTCCGGCGGCGGGATGCGGATCAAAGTCCTCGAAGCGATGGCCCTCGCCAAACCGATCGTCGCCACGACCCTCGGCGCGGGCGGCATCGAGCACGATGGCGATGTGCTGATCGCGGACGATGCGGAGTCATTCGCCGCCGCGGTCGTGCGCCTCCTGGGTGATCCCGCCGAGGCCGCGCGCCTCGGTGCGAACGCCCGCGCGAATGTCGCGCGGCGCTACGACAGCGACACGCTCGCGCGCGGCCTGCTCACGTTCTACGAAACACTCTGAGCACGACGCGCGCGAAGAGCCACCATGCGCGGCCGTAGTACGACTTCCCCCAGGTGAGGAGATCGCGGCGCATCGTTTCGCGATCCTGGCCGCCGATCGTTTTGCCGAGGCCGTGGACAACGCGCGCGTCATCGATGACGCGCACATTCCAGCCGGCGTTCGAGGCGCGCAGGCAGAACTCGATGTCCTGGCAATAGAAGAGGAAGCGCTCGTTCAGCGGACCGGCGACGTTCCAGACCTCGCGGCGGAAGGCCATCGCCGCGCCGCTGACCCAATCGATCTTCCGAGGGCCGTTGTTGCGGCGGAATCGCTTCGCGTGACGGCCGAGCCCACTCACTGCCGCGGCCATCCAGGCGAGCGTCGGCGTCCGTCCGCCGCTCCACTGCGGCGTCCCGTCCTCGTTCAACAGTTGCGCTCCGGCGACGCCAAGGCGCGCGTCACTCGCGAACGCATCGACAAACGCCTGCAACGCGCCCGCTTGCACGATCGCATCGCTGTTGAGCAGCAGAATGATCTCGCCGCGCGCTTCCGCCACGCCGCGATTCGCCGCCGTCGCAAACCCGCGATTCGCGTCGAGCCGCACCACGCGCGCCTCGGCCGGCATTATCGACGCCGTGCCGTCCGTCGAGCCGTCGTCGACGACGATCACCTCGGTCGACGCCGGCATCGACGCGAGCACCGCGCGGCAGCAGCCGAGCGTCATCGACGCGGTGTTGAAGGTGGGGATGACGATCGTCAGTCCGCGATCCATGTCACGAAGAAGAGTAGTGCCTCCTTCGCTTCTCCGCCGCGCGATGCGCCGACCGACACGGTTTCGCCGGGCTTGATGGCGAAGGTGGTCGAGAGGATCTCGTTCTCTTCGCGCGAGACCTGGAACGGCGAGACGTTGAGGCTCGCGCCGGCCTCGGTGAATCGCAGCACGACGCGATACGGCTTGCCGGCCTGCGCCAGCATCGTGGTCGTTGCCGGCTGCGCGCTCTGCGCGCTGAACGTCACGGCGTCGACGAACTGGTAGGTCTTCCACGGGAGCAGCGCGCGCACGTCATCGACCGCTTTGGTCACGCCCGAGGGAAGGATCTCGACCCTCTCGCGTGCGCGCAGCGAAGAGGCGTGGAGGAGCGTGACTTGAAAGCGTTGAGCCCCAGTCCACTCCGGAACCGCGCGCAGCGCCGGACTGACGATCGCACGGTTGACCGCGTCGTCCAGCGCGCCGAACGTGTTGCCCTGCGGCGAGAGGATGTACGGCCCGTCGACGATCGAGACGAAGCGGATCAGCCCCTCCGCGAGATGCAGTTCTCTCGGATTGCGGTAGTGAAATTCACCGATCGACTGCGGCAGCGCCCCGACCCCTTTGCCGCCGGTCGGGATGGAGCCTCCGGCGAAGCGCGGCACACTGAGCCCGGCAGGCGGGCCTAGAACGATGTAGACGCGGCCCGGATCGGTGAGCGCACCGCGCGTCCCGTTGCGGGTGAAGACGACGTCCGCCACGGCGACGCGGTGGTCGAACTCGTCGCGGTACTCGTTCTCCGGCGTTCCGGGCGTCGGGTCGCGCCGCGCCCAGAAGAGCGCGATGAAGTCGCGCGCGGCGGCGTCGTTGTTGATCGCGCGCCACGCCTTCTTGTCCTCCGCCGTCATGAGCCACTTCACCGGGCCGTTCGGCCAGCCGGCGTAACGGTTCGGCGGCTCGGCGTCCGCGGCGGTCGCCAGCGTCATGGCAATCGTGATTGCGAGCAGGGTGCGTCTCATGATCGTTTTCCTCACATCGAATCGTTGAAGACCCAGATCAACTGCGTGCCGCCGGGCGCCGTGATCTGGAGCTGGCGCGTTTCGGGGCGTTGCCGGATCGGCGCGTTGCGGACGATCGGCGCGGGGCGTTGCGGTTCGTCGCGGCGCAGCGAGACGACTGCGGCGATCACGACGACGAGCAGCGCGAACGCGAGCACCGCGCGTCTCGCCGTCCGCGGCGGCCGGCGCGGCGAGGTCATGATCGATGCGCGCAGACTGGCGACGTCGGCATCGTCCGCTTCCCGCGCCGGATCGTGTTGTTTGAGGATTTCGTTCAGGTTCATCGCTGGTCTCCGAGCAGAATCACGAGTCTTTCCTTCGCCTGTTTGAGATGCCACCGCACCGTCGTCTCGCGGATGGCGAGCGCCGCCGCCGTTTCTTTCGTCGACAACCCCTCGAGCTCGCAGAGCGCGATGACGGCGCGTTGCCGCGGAGGGAGCGTGGCGAGCGCGCTCCGCACCGATTGCGTGCCGACGATCGCGTCCGCCGGATCGGCGGTCTGTCTGCGCCGGCCGAGGAGCGCCGCCGCGAGCTCGCGCACGCGCCGCCTGCGATAACGGTCGCGCGCGAGGTTCGTGATGACGCGATACATCCACGCCGTCGCCCCCTCGCCATCCGCGGGCACGCGGCGGATGTCGCCGAGCGCGCGGACGAATGCCTCCTGCACCAGGTCGAACGCCTCGTCGCGATCGTGCGACACGCGCAGCGCGAACCGGATCAGGATCGCGTGCCGCGCATCGAAGAACCGTCCCAGCCATTCGCGATCGGCATCGGCCGGCGTGACGGGCGCGCTCATCAGCACATCTTCCACACACGGGACAACGCGCGGGGGAGGGATTTTGTTAGGTGGCGACCAAACCGTCCACCGCGCTGTCGACCACCAATCCGATCAGCGCCTTCTTCTTCGCCCACGGAAACTCGGGCCGGAGGATGAGCAATGCCGTGATGCCGTGCACGGCGGTCCAGAGCGCCTGACTGGCGAGGTCGACGTCGCGAACGCGGAAGCGCTTCTCGACGATGCAGCGCTTCACCGCAGAGCGGACCTGCTCGTACGTCGCGTGAGGCTTCTGCCCCTCGGACGGACGGCGAAGGATGAACGCGAACTCGTACGCGCCGGGATTCTTCAGGCCGAACTCGACGTACTTGCGGCCGGCGCGCTTGAGGAAGCGGACGGGATCGCCGCGACGGCCGGGCAGCGCGCGCAGCTCCGCGGAGAGCTGATCGAAGCTTTGCTGCACCAGCGCCTCGAACAGCTCGTCCTTGTCCTTGAAGTAGCCGTAGATCGCGCCGTGGGAGAGGCCGACCGCCTCGGCTACCGCGCGCAGGGAGACGCTGGTGTACCCGTCACGGGCGAAGGCGTCGGCCGCCGCGTCGAGGATGGCCTGACGCAGCTCCGCGCGGTGTCGCTCTCTCAGTCGACTGACCATTGTTCAGAATTCTGACCAGTGGTCAGAAATCGTTGTTAACCTTCGACGCTGTCCGCTCGTTATGCATTGAAAAAGGAGGCGTCAATGTTCTCACGGAAAGCCACGCTCCTCGTCGCTCTGCTCCTCACCCTGTCCGCCGGAGCTCTCCAGAAGCAGGAGCGCGTGATCGCCGGCAGTCCCAGCGACTCCATGGAGGTGCGGCATCTCGTCCTGCGGGGGACGAACGAAGAGATCGGCCGGGCTCTGGCGGAGATCGGCATGGAGCGTTACGGCGTTCACGCCGAGCGCGCCTCCGATCCGCTTCGCACCCGCGCTCAGCGGCGCTACATCGAGAGCGCGTTTCCGATCATGGCCGATCGCATGCGCGGCGTGGCCGCGGCCTTCGGGCACAGCCCCGACGACGATGGGTGGAACCACAGCGAGATCGGCTTCGTCGATTTCCAGGCAGGCTGCTCGATCGTCCACCTTCCGCGCCAGGCCACCGTCGACGGCCAGAGCGTCGTCAGCCGCGATTACGACTACTCCACCGGCAATCTGACTTTCGGCTTCCTCGAGCCGGGGAAGCTTCACCCCACCGCCCGGCCCTACCTCCTCGAGCTCCATCCCGACCGCGGCTATGCCTCGATCGCCATGGTCGCGTACGACCTGCTCAGCGGCGTTCTGGACGGCATGAACTCCGAGGGCTTGACCGTCACCATCGCCATGGACGACGAGATCCGCACGAAAACGAAAATCGATCCGACGTTCGGCCCCGCGGCCGGTCTCGGCGAGCTGCAGACGGTGCGGCTGCTCCTCGACACGTGCGCGAACGTCCAGGAGGCGAAAGAGACGCTGCTGCGCACGAAGCAGTACTACGCGTACGTGCCGATCCAGTATCTGGTCGCCGATCGCTTCGGCAATGCGTTCGTGTGGGAGTACTCCGAGGCCCATAACAAGGAGTACATCATCGAGAGCCCGGGGCGGCCGCTGGTGATGACGAACTTCACCATGTACAAGCGGATGGACGGGAGCAACCCGCCGACGGCCGACCTCGCCCGCGCCGAGTGCCGGCGCTATGCCTATCTAAGCGAAACGCTGGCCGCGACGCCGGCCGGAATCACGGAGGCGGCGCTGCGGCAGATCCATGAAAAGGTCGACGCACAGGCGCCGGCGAAGCCCGATCAGAAGCGTCCGCCGATCCGCACCTTCTGGCACGCGTTCTATTACCCGGAGCAGCGGCGCGTGAAGTTCAGTTACTACCTGCACGACGATGGTGACCACGTCGTCCGGTCGGACTACCAGGAGTTCCGGCTCGAGGCGACGAACGCTCCGCCGCCGTCCGCCATCACCAGCCGGCCGGCCGCGGCTCCTACTGCTGAAAAGGAGCCGGTGTCGCCCGTGGTCGCGAAACTACGCGCGGCCGGAGCGACCGTGCAGATCGAGCGCGGCGAGGTCGTCGCCATCGGCTTCGCGAAGGACAGCGATCCCGCGCCGCTGCTTCCGCTGCTGCGCGAGCTCCCCGCGCTGCACCTCGTCGGCTTCGCGGAGACGAAGATCACCGACGACGCGCTCGCGCAGCTCACCACGCTCAAGCGGATCGACTTCGTCGGCCTGCGCGACACCGCGATCACCGACGCCGGGCTCGCGCACCTGTCGAAGCTGACCGGCATCACCGGCATCAATCTGAGCGGGACGAAAGTCACCGACGCCGGGCTCGTTCATCTCAAGACGATGAGCCGCCTGACGAAAGTGAACGTCACGCGTACGGCGGTGACGGAGCAGGGAGTGGCGGAGGCGAAGAAGTTTCTGCCGTTCTGGGCGAGCGTGCAGCGGTGAGGCGATGGGCCACGCCGGGTTGTCCGGCGCGGTCCGCCTCCGCTCAGTTGTGCGCCGCGATGAAGGCGTTCGGATCGATCTGTCCCTGCGGACAGGTGTTCGCGCTGCTGTCGACGCCATCGCAGTCGGCGTAGCCCGGGCCCGCGAGGGTCGAGCTGCCGCGCCGGATCTCGAGATGGAGATGCGCCGCGTAGCCGCATGTGTAGACGTTGTTCGCGAAGCCGAACGACTTGATAAACGAGCTCACCGGACAGGCAGCCGATTGCGTCCACTTCCCCTGTCCCACGCGCGCGATGGGCGCGGTGGAGTAAACGGTCGTCCCTTCGACCGGCTTGCCGATGCTCGGGTGCCACTGGACATGTCCGTACAACGACGTGTAGTCGCCGAACGAGGTCTTGTGCAGAACGAGGATCACATTGCCCCAGCGGGAGAGGTTTTCGTACACCTTCAGGATCGTGCCGTTCGCGACCGGATAGACGTCCTGCGGCACGGTGATCTCATAGTCGCCGCTGCCGAGGTTGAAGTCGCCGCCGAGGTGCGTGTTGCCGTGCTGGAAGGGCTGCGCGTCGTACCAGACCGTTTTCGTGTCGCGGTTCGGCGCGTCGCTGACGTAAAAGAGATCGCCGTACCAATGACCGTTCGTCGGATTCAGCGGAGAGGTCGCCCAGGTGAAACGATCACCGCTCGTGGTCGCCGTCTGGAAGAAGAGCACCGGATTCGTCGGCGAGCAGCCGCTGCTGTTGCAGGCGGCGACCGTCCAGCGGAACTGACGTCCGGCTACGAGCGAGGCGTTGTACGTCGTCGTCGTGACGGACTGGTTGACGACGAGTGTGTTGCTGCCGAGGTCGCGGACGGAGATGTCGTATCGCGTCGCGCTGGCGGCCGCGCTCCATTTGAACGCGATGCCGCCGCCGGGGAGGGACGGTCCCGGAAATGAGACAGCACCGGGCGTGAGCTGCGACGGCGCTGCCGGAACCGACGGCGTCTGGAAGTACTTGATGTCCGACGTCGCGGAGCAGCCGGCGGCGTTGCAGGCCGAGACGACCCAGCGATACGGCCGGCCAGCGGTCAGCGAGGCGGTGTACGCCGGGATCGACGTCGGCTGCTGATCAATTACGAGAGCATTGGTGGCGAGGTCGCGCGCCGACACGCGGTAGGAGGTTGCGCCGGAGACGGAGCTCCAGGAGAACGGCACCGTCGTGCCGCCGAGGATCGGACCCGGTTGCGCCAGCGTGCCGGGCGTCGTGTTCACCGGCACGGACGGCAGCGACGACGTTGCGGTCTGGAAGTAAAGCGCGGTCGTGTAGGACGAGCAGCCGTAAGCGTTGCAGGCCGCCGTGTTCCAGCGGTACGGGCGCCCGGGCGAGAGATAGGCGGTGTACGCGGCCGGCGTGGTGCTGGTGTCGACGACCAGCGCATTGCTGATGAGATCGCGCACCGCGACGCGGTAATACGAAGCGCCCGAGACCGCGCTCCACGACAATCCCACCGTAGGACTGGACAACGTCGGCCCCGGTCCGCTGACCGTGCCGGGCGACGGATTCGCCGGCATCGCGGGAGCCGCGAAGGCCGCCGGCGCGACGAGGAACAGCATCACTGCAAGACCACGGAAAAACCGCACGTACGGCGAACCGCCTCTCTTGTCGTTCATGATCTCAGCCCTTTTGGAATAGTTATTTGCACACGTAACAAGCGCGGCGATTCTTTATTGCAGAGTCTTCGTGGTTGCCTGCGGTCCGGAATGAAGGTGCCGTCTTTACAGTTATTTACAGTGCCGGCGCGCCCCATCCTCACCTCACCCCGCGTCGAACCGCTCTCGCCTCACGAACAGGAGCCTTCTTGTCTGACATGGTTGATGGCGGAGCTCTCTCCGCCGAAGGGTTTTCGATCCTCGTCGTCGAGGACGACCGGTCCATGGCCCGGTTGCTCGAGCACCTTCTCGTTACCAACGGCTACAAAGTCCACATCGCCACCACGGTCGCGGCGGCGCATGCGGTCGTCGCGGAAGCGTCGATCGATCTCGTCGTGCTCGACCGCGTGCTGCCGGATGGCGACGGCCTGAGCCTCGCGCGCGAGCTGAAGCAGGGCCCGAATGCGTTGCGGCGTTACGTGCTGATGCTCACCGGCGTCTCGTCGCCGCAGGCCAAAGTGGAAGGATTCGACGGCGGCGCCGACGACTACGTCACGAAGCCGTTCGTGCACGAGGAGCTGCTGGCCAGAATCCGCGCCGGCCTGCGCATCGTCGATCTGCAGAAGGCGCTGATCGCGACGAATCAGAAACTGGAGCTCATCTCGACCTCCGACAGTCTGACCCGCGTCTTCAACCGCCGCTGGTTCGACGACGCGCTGGAGCGCGAGTTCGCCCATTCGTCGCGCTACGAGCGCCCGCTATCGCTGGCGGTCGTCGACATCGATCACTTCAAGTCGGTCAACGATACGTTCGGTCACGTGACGGGCGACGCGGTGCTCCGCGAAGTGGCGGGCCGGATCGGCGGGACTCTCCGCAAGTCGGACTCGGTCGCGCGCCTCGGCGGCGAGGAGTTCGCCGTGCTTCTTCCGGAGACCGCGCTCTTCGAGAGCATGCAGGTGGCCGAAAAGATCCGCGCGGCCGTGGCCGCCGAGCCGTTCGACAGCGGGATGGGTCTCATCGACGTGACCGTCAGCGCGGGCGTTGCCAGCATTCCGCATTCGCAGCTCACGCGCGCGATCCAGTTGTTCCGCCTCGCGGACGACGCGCTGTATCGCGCCAAACATCGCGGGCGCAATCGCGTGGAGCTGGAGCGCCGCGCCGATCCGTGGCGCGCAGCTCCGCGCGCATGGCATGTCAGCCCTGCGCTGCCGGCAGCTCAACGGTGAAGACCGCCGATTAGAATCTGCCGCCATGAATCGCCGCACGTTCCTGCGCGCCTCCGCCGTTCTCGCTGCCGCCTGGAAAGCGCCGGCGCTCAGCGCGGGGAAGGAATCGTCCCCGGACGCGACGCTGCCTCCATCGATCGCCGCGCTGACGTCGATGCGCCAGCAGGCGAGGCCGATCACGAACGAAGAACGCCGCGCCAGGATCGAGAAGGCCCGCCGTCTGATGTCGCAACAAAAGATCGGCGCGATCGTTCTGACGCCGGGCAGCTCATTGCTCTACTTCACGAACATCAGTTGGTCGGGGGGCGAACGGCTGTTTGCATGCGTCATCCCGGTGAAAGGGGAGCCGTTCTTCGTTTGTCCGGCATTCGAGGAAGACCGGGCCCGGGAACAGATCGCGCGCGGGCCGTTCGGCGGCGCGCACGCCGACGTGCGGACGTGGCAGGAGGACGAGAGCCCGTATGCGCTGGTCGCCCGCGGTCTGGCCGATCGCGGACTGGCGACGGCCTCAGTCGGCATCGAGGAGAACGCGAAGTTCGTCTGGACGAACGGCATCGCGCACGCGGCACCGCACGCGAACGTCACCCTCGGCACGCCGGTCACCGCCGGCTGCCGCATGGTCAAGGACGCGCATGAGCTGGAGCTGATGCAGCTCGCCAACACCGCGACCTGGACGGTTTATCGCGCCGTCCATCAGGCGCTGCGGCCCGGAATGACGCAGAACGAGATCTCGGAGCTGATCGCGCTCGCGTACCGCCGCGTCGGATTTCCCGGCGAAGCATCCGTGCAGACCGCCGAATACACCGCGCTGCCGCACGGCTCGATCGCACCGCAGACGATCGGCGAAGGAACGATCGTCATGATCGACGACGGCTGCACGGTCGAAGGCTATCAGTCGGACATCACGCGTACGTTCGTCCTCGGCAAGGCGAGCGCGAAGATGAATCAGGTGTTCGGCATCGTCCGGCGTGCGCAGGACGCGGCGCTCAAAGTCGCGCGTCCCGGTGTGCCGCTCGAGTCGATCGACGCCGCGGCGCGCGACGTCATCGTGAAGGCCGGCTACGGACCCGGGTTACGATATTTCTCCCATCGACTCGGACACGGCATCGGCATGGATGGTCACGAATGGCCGTACCTCGTCAGGAACAACATGTTCGGCTTCGCGCGATCGCTGCGCGCGCGGCCCGGCATGACGTTCAGCAATGAGCCCGGCATTTACATCCGCGGCGAGTTCGGTGTGCGGCTCGAGGACGACATGGTCATCACCTCCGACGGAGCGCGGCTGTTTACGCCGCAGTCGGAGTCGCTGGAGACGCCGTTCTGAAAGGCCGCAGGCCTTAAGGACGCATTGCCCGCTATACCGCCAACCATATATACTGATCGCAATCAGTAAAAGGCGGTGCAATACATGAAGTCTGTGGCTCAGCTCCTCGCCGGCCTCGTCGTGCTCCTTCTCGCTTCCTCGGCTTCGGCCCTTCCGACTCTCCCCACCCTCACCACCGACAAGCCGGTCTATGCGGCCGGCGAAGAGGTCACGTTCCGCGGCGAGGACTTCTCGCCGGGCGAGCCGGTGATCCTCGTCATCACGCCGGAAGGGGGCGGGGAGGCGACGACGCTGCGGACGACGGCGGACGGGGAGGGTGGGTTCAACCTCACCGTCACCATGCCCGCCGAAGGCAAGGGCTTTCACGTCACGGCGACGGGCCGCATCAGCCGCATCGCCACGCAGGCGCAGTTCAGTGAAGGCGCGCTGGAGACCGACGGCGAGCATCTCCTCGAGCTCGAGCGCTACTGGCACGAGCGCCTGACGTTCCCCACCGGCAAGTTCAATCCCGGCTGGGTGCGCAAGGCGGCGAACGACGACAAGAAGATCCCGCGCGGCGTGCCGAATGGAAAGAAGAAAGGACACAGCGGACTCAGTGCGGCCGCCGACGGCAAGCCCCAGGCCGGCTCGCTCGTCCTCAACGACCTCGCCTTCACCTCCCTCGGGCCGCAGCCCGAGCGCATGACCGGCTGCACCGGCTGCTACAACTACACGACCACGCAGGGACGCGTGAACAACATCGCCGTCGATCCGACCACCACGACCAACGGCAGCATCGTCGCGTATGCGGCGACCGTCGGCGGCGGCGTCTGGAAGACGACCAACTGCTGCAGCAGCTCGACGACGTGGACCGTCGTGACCGACGATCCGCTCATCGCCACGACGAGCGTCGACTCCGTGACCATCGATCCGAGCGATCACAACACGATCTACGCCGGCACCGGCGATCTCAATTACGGCTCCTTCTCGATGGGCAGCCAGGGCATCCTGAAATCGACGAATGCCGGCGCGACGTGGAGCGTCCTCGCGCCCGACGTCTTCGGCCCGGCGCTGCCCGAGCCCGCGGGCCAGTTCCCGCAGTACAACGCGGTGGGCAAGGTGCGCGTCGACCCGAACAACAGCAATCGCGTCGTCGCCGGCACGAAGACGGGACTCTGGCTCTCGTACGACGGCGGCGTGAACTGGACCGGTCCGTGCCTCACGAACAGCTTCAATACGATGCGCCAGGACATCACCTCGCTGGAGCTGTCGAACATGGGGAGCGGCGTGACGCGCATCCTCGCCGCGGTCGGCGTGCGCGGCTTCGCGACGACCGTGCAGTACAACCTGAACCAGAACGGCGCGAACGGCATCTACAGCGCGACCATGCCCGCGAGCGGCTGTCCTACGTTCAGCTCCATCGCGGGCAACGCGAACGGTTTCAAATACCAGTCGACGGCGACGAGCGCGTATCCGGCGAACGCGAACATGAACGCCGGCACCGGCGTCGCGTACGTCAATTCCTCGACCGGCAATCAGCTCGGCCGCATCGACATGGCGGTCGCGCCGAGCAACGTGAACGTGATCTACGCGCAGGTGCAGTCGATCACGCCGAACAACGACAGCGGTTGCGGCAACGCGGCCGGCTGCCAGCTCGGCGTATGGGTCACGACGAACGGCGGAACGAGCTGGAGCTTCATGGGCGGCTCGGCCGGCTTCTCGCTGAAGCGCTGCGGCGCCGGCGCGTCGGCGGGGAGCGGCGACTATCCGCAGAACTGGTACGACCAGGCGGTGGCGGTCGATCCGAACAACGCCGACCGCGTGTTCATCAGCACGTTCGACGTCTGGTTCGCCACGCGTACCGGCACGTCGTTCAACGATCTGACCTGCGGCTACTCCTACGGCGGCAGCGCGGGGCCGGTGCATACCGATCAGCACGCGCTGGCGTTCGTCGCGGGATCGTCGAGCATCCTCATGCTCGGCAACGACGGCGGGATGCATGGGACGACGAACGCGAATGCGGCGACGTCGAGCGTCGATCCGACGTGGTTCAACATGGACACCGGTCTGAACACGATCGAGTTCTACTCCGGCGACATCAGCGGCAACTTCGACACGGCGGCGACTCCGCAGGCGAGCGGCGGCGCGCAGGACAACGGTCCGAGCTCCGCGACGTTCAGCGGGAGTCCGACCGGACCGGTGCAGTGGCAGATGGGTCTCGGCGGTGACGGCTTCTATTCGCGCATCGATCCGGTCGGAACCGGAACCAGCCTGCGCTTCTGGCAGGGGAACAACAGCGGCGGCTTGAGCCGCTGCATCAGCAACTGCACGGCGAGCGGCGCGACGTGGACGAGCAAGAAGGGCGGGTGGTCGGGCGACACGCAGTCGTTCATCCTGCCGTTCGACCTGTTCCATGGCGGCATCGCGGGCGGCACGGACTGCGCCGCGGCGGGATCGAGCGGCGGCTGCGGCCATCTCGTCGCCGGCACGACGCGCGTGTGGGAGACGATCACCGGCAACGCCGCGAATGCGAACGGCACGGTGACGTGGTACGTGACGAACAATCCGTCGACGCAGAACCTGACGAAGCAGACGCTCGGCAATCGCTCGTTCATCAATCAGGTGAAGTACTCGCCGAAGGATCACAGCGTGGCGATCGCCGGTACGAACGACGGCAACGTGCAGATCGGCTTCAACCTCGGCACCGGCGTCGCGTCGCAGGGGAACTGGGTGAACGTGACCGGCAGCAATGCCGTCCTCCCGAACCGCCCGGTCCTCGGCATCGCCATCGATCCGACGACCGGCAGCGCGCCCATCGCCTACGCCGCGGTAGGCGGCTTCGACGCGAACAGTCCGTCGACACCGGGACACCTCTTCCGCGTCGACTGCACCACGACCTGCGCGTCATTCACCTGGACGAACAAGTCCGGCAACCTCCCCGACATCCCGGTCGACTCCGTGATCGTGAACCCGAACATCCCCGCACAAGTCTTCGCCGGCACCGACTTCGGCCTCTACTACACCGACGACATCACGGTGGCGTCGCCTGTGTGGCAACGCTTCACAGCGGGCCTGCCGGCGGTGATGATCTGGGACATGCAGATCGACCGCGGCGCGACGACGCTGTCGGTGTGGACGCGCGGGCGTGGGGCGTTCGTGTGGCCGTTGCCGACGCCGTGAGGTCGGGGCCAACCAACGCAGCCTGAGAAGGCCGCGCGGTCGCTGGACCGCGCGGCCTCAGGCACAGAGGGTCACTGCACGGGTTGAGTGGTGCAGGCGATTGTCGGCACGCAGATTTCCTTGCTCATGGAGCCGCGTTTGCCTTCGTTGTCCGTCACGGTGAGCGTGACCCAATACGAGGCGGTGCTGCGCGGATAGATGTGGGTGATGTACGGGGTGGTCGACACGCCGGTGGTTCCGTCGTCAAAGTCCCATTCCCAGCGGACGATGGTGCCGTCCGGATCGTAGCTGGTCGAGCCGTTGAAGGTGCCCGTGCCGTCGTATCTCACACCGCCCGTGAAATTGGCGATCGGCACGAAATTGCACGCGCCGGGATTGGAGGTCAGCACGCTCACGCCGACGCCGGAGATGTAGTTGATCGCCATGTAGACGGCGTCTTCGTCGCCGATCGGGACCTGACCGAAAAAGATGGCCGCCTGTGCCGTGCCCCAGGTGATTCCATACGCGACGTCCTCGACGAACCAGGGCCCGCCGCTATCACCACCGTCGACCAGGTTCGCGCCGCGGCCGTCGACGCGGATGAAGTTTCCATCGAACGGATTGAAGTCGAACCCGCCGACATCGAGATCCTTGCTCTCGATCCAGCCACAGGTGCGATGGGTCACCTTTCCCCACTTGCAGACGTACGTGCCGACGGCCTGATTGTTCCGGGAGCGCGTGCCGACGACGGAGCGCAGTCCGTAGCCGGACTCGAATTGATTCGTGACCTGCAGCAGATCGCAGGCCGAGTGCCACTGGACGTCGTAGTCCCCTCCTTTATTTTCGCGACGGAAGGGGAGCAGGACACCCGAGGCGTACTGCGTGTTGCTGCAATGGCCGGCGGTCGAGATTCCGAGCTCTCCGTTGGGCGCCTGCACGGTGAACCCCGCGGTGCAGTCGCTGAAGCTGGTGCCTCCGGTCAGGGCGGTGGGCTCTGCCAGGCGTGCCGACTTCCGGACCACGACCCCCTCGGGCAGGTGCGCGCCGGCCTTCGCCAGCGCGGCGGTCAGCTTCGACTCGTCGGACACATAGACCTCGACGCGGTTCTCGAAGAGGTTGATGTCCGAGTTCGCTCGGATCTTCGCCCGTCCCGCGTGCCCGCGGACTTCGGTGCGCTGTTTGCGGAGCTCGGTGAGCGACCATCGCGCCGGTCGCGTTTCCACGAGGTCGGCCAGCTTGCCTCCGGCAACCCGGGCGCGCAGACGGGCCTCGGCCGCCGGATCGGTGAAGCGGGCGACGATGCGATACCCGGACTTGTCGTCGATCCACAGGCCGGCATACGTGTCCGGTTCCTCGGTGGCCAGGGTGGCTTCGAGATCGCCGATCTCCTTCTGCAGGCGCAGCCGTCGCACCGCTTCGTCGACGCTCACGCCGGTCTGCGCGGCATACGACGTGGCGTCCTCGAGCAGCGCCTCGCTGGGCGGCTCCGCGGCGTGAATGGAGCCGGTGAACAGGGTGGCGAACAGAGTGATGATGAACGTGCAAAGCTTCATGCGTTTACGCATGGCGATTTCTCCTTTTTCTGAATGGCGTTGCGGTGTGAGCGCGAGGTGGGTTCGTTAGAAAGGCCCGATAGGCTCGATGCAGTCGGTCCGCGGATAGCAGAGCTGGAGCGTCCGCGTGAGTTTGGCGATCTTGCCTTCGTTGTCCGTGACGGTCAGCGAGATGGAGTAGGTGTTGGTCTCGAGCGGATAGGGATGCACGATCGTCGGCGTGGTGGTGGTGGCTGTGATGCCGTCGCCGAAGTTCCACTGATAGCGAACGATCCGGCCGTCCTGATCGGAGCTCAGCGAACCGTCGAAGACGACCGTGCCGTCGAACCTGCGGCCCATGGTGAAGCTGGCCACCGGCGGGTGGTTGCAGTACCCGGAGTCGACGAATCCGGCCAGGACGGTGACGCCGAGGGCTGAGACGTAGTCGATGGCCATGTAGTACGCGTCGTTGCTCATGCCGCCGTTCGGCGCGCCGGACTGGATCCCGTACGCATCGAGCTCGACGAACCACGGACCGCCGCTGTCGCCTTCTTCGGAGAGATTCACGTTGCCGCCTTTGACGAGCATGAAGGTGCCATCGAAGCCGGTGCCCGGATCGTAGTGTTTGCTGTCCAGCACGCCGCAGGTCCGTCCCGTCGCCTTGCCGTACTTGCACACGTACTGTCCGAGGGGTTGGTAGAACCAGCCGCGCGTCCGCTCGACGGCACGAAAATCGATGCCGGAGTAGAACCCGGTCGTCAGCGGCGCGATGCGGCACGCGGAGTGCCATTGCACGTCACGGCTGCCGCCTACAGCCTGCGCGCGGAACGGCAGGCTCACCCCCTCGAAGCTCTGTTGATCGGAACAATGGCCGGCGGTCAGAGGGCCGGCGTCATAGTTGGACGTCGCCACCGTGAATCCGGCTGTGCAGGTGCTGAGCGGCGAGCCGCCGCCCAGTTGCGACTGCGGGACCGCCAAAGCATCCACGCGGGTGATCTCGACCGCCGGCGGAATCGCTACACGCTTCGAGGCCAGGGCCGCATGCAGGTCCTGCGGATCGACGACCTGGAGCTCGACGCGGTTCTCGAACACGTTGATGTCCGAGTTGGCTTTGACGCCGGCGCGGCGCGCAGCGGTGCGGATCTCCTGCTGCTGCCCTTCGAGCTCGGCGAGCGTCCATCGCGCCGCTTTCGCGTCGACGAGCGAGGCCAGCGGTCCGCCGGCAATGCGCTTGCGCAGACGCTGCTCGCCGGCCGGATCGGTGAAGCGGACGACGACTCGGTAGTGCGGCTCGTGCTCGATCCAGAGACCGGCGAACGTGCCGCGTTCTTCGGTGGTGAGCACGGCGTCGAGATCGCCGATCTCCCGCTGAAGACGCAGGCGGTGTACCGCCTCGCCGACGTCGACGCCGAACCGCGCGGCATAGGAGGCCGCATCCTGAAGCAACGCCGCGCTGGGCGGAGAGTCGCTCTGCGCGAACGCGGATACTGCAATGAGGGTGAGAACAAGAAGTGAGAGAGAGCGTTTGATCACCGTTTTTCTCCTCGAAAATTTGTTCCCGCGGGGCAGTTGCCTTCGCGGGTCACCCTTTCATGTCGGGGAGGAGAAAAAATTTCAGGGCAATTTCACGGTGAAGCCGTAATCGGCGATGAAACCGCGGGCGGTAACGGTGAGGATGTAGTCGCCGGAGGTGAATTGCTCGCGCGGGAAGTAGAGGACGAGGCGCCGCTCGCCGTCGACGGTTTGGGGGACGAGACCGCTGGCCGTCCAGACCGGCGACTCGCCGGCGCGTTGCAGGCTGGCTTCGTAGCGCGGAGCACGAGTCTCCAGCCGCGCCTCGATACGCACCGTACGCGTCCGCGACTCCACGGCCAGAGTCGCGACGTCTCCGGCATCACGGGTGAGACCGGGAGCGAGCACGATCGCCGCGACCGGGAGCGGCACCGTCGTTTGTTTCGTGGGCGCCGTCGCTGTGACCGGCGGCGGCACGGCCTTGCGCGCAATTTCCGTTTGCAGCGTCTCGATCCGATGAGAGAGCCCGCGGTTCTGGACCATCAGCCACACGATCGCGAGCAGCGCCGCGCCGAAGAGGGATGCGGCCAGAGGCAGCACCCAGGCCGGTCTCCGCGCCGCGCGCGGCGCGGTCGCTTTCAGCAGGGCCGCGGCCATGCGCACGCGCTCGAGCCGCTGCTCGTTCAGGAAGTGCGACTCGAACCGCAGACGCCGGGCGGACGGCATCTCCCGCCGCACGTAATCGTCGATCAGGTCGTCCTCGGCTGCATCGATGCGGTCGAGAAGGTGGGGATCGCCGAAGTACCGCGATTCGAGCTCCGCCTGTTCCTCCGGCGGGAGCTCTCCCAGCAGGTACCGTTCGATCCTCTCCTGGTCGACGAATTTGTCTGACACTGCGTCGGGTCCCATCTCTCAATGTCCGGACGGCGGTTTTGTTTCGGCCGGCGAGCTCAAACAAATGGTGACACATCGTTCGAGCTGCTCGCGCACGCGATGCACGCGGATGCGCAGACTGTTGACCGACATCCCGAGGCCCTCCGCGAGAAGCTCGCGCGCACGCTTCTTCGACGCCTTGTCCACCGTGCAGTAGCCGACCATCATGCGGCGCGTGTTCGCCGGCAGCTCGTCCAGACATGCCTCCATGCACTCCAGCCGCTGCTGCATCCGCGCGGAGTCCTCGGGATGCGGCAGCGGGACGTCCAGCGGTGCGCGCTGTTTCCGCACGTACTCCTGGAAGACCTTCATTGCCACGCCCTGAAAGTAAAGGAAGGGATTCGCCGCGTAGATCTCCACGCCTTCACTCACCCGGCGCGCCACGCGATCGATCACGCGGTCGGCCTGTTCCTCCGCCGGCACGCAACGGCGGCATTCGAAAAACTTCAGCAGAGCGCGGCGCGTCTGTTCGTACTTGCGCGCGGCAGCGTCCGCGTCGGGATCGAGCCACGCCAGGAGGCGGTCGAGCGCTTCCCGCGTCAGGGTCCATTCGTTGACCGGTCCGGACACGGCTATCGCCACTCGCCCTGCAGCAGGAAACCGGCCCAGTAGTACGGCTGCCTCCACATCTCGCTGCCGCTCATCTCGATCTGCGCCGCGCGAAGGGCTTCCGCCGGCCGGAGCCGCCGCGGGCCGAGCATGCCCTCGTAGAAGCGCCGCATGAGCTCCGCGGTCGCGCGATCGTCGACTTTCCAGAGACTGGCCACGACGCGCGGCACGCCTGCGTGCATGAAGCCGCGGGTCAGGCCGATCAGTCCTTCTCCTTTGATTTCTTTTCCCAGCGCGGTCTGGCAGGCGCTGAGCACCACCAGCTCGGCGGGAAGCCGCAGGTGGTAGACGTCGTGCAGGCGAACGAAGCCGTCCCGGGGATGCCCGCCGCGGTCGAAGAGCGACAGCACGATGCCCGACAGCTCGGGATGCTCGCTGTTCAGGACCGCGTGCGTGGCAAAGTGCACGATCCGGTAGCGGCGGATGTCGTCACCGAGCGCCGTCTCGCGGCTGGCCTCGAAATCGAGCGCCTTCCTCCGCGATGAGGGAGGAACGAAACGCGCGATCGAATCTGCTTCCAGTCGCGTGAACGGAAGGCGCTGCATGTGCTCGGGCGACCGCGGAAGATCCGCTGGGGCGGCATGCTCGTCGATGCGCGGGTCGTCTGCCGAAAAGACGGAGTCCCCGAGCACGATGAGCGTTTTTTCGGGTGTGGCCCGCTTGTCGCCGCGGCGCAGCAGCGCCAGCGTTGCCGCGGAAGGGATGGTGACGATCTCGTGATCCGCGATCAGCGGCCGTCCCGGCGATGACTTCCGGAGCGCGGCGAAGGGAACGTACTGCAGTCCTCCTTCCGCGGCGATGACGATCCGCCGGGGCCGCAGCTCCGATGCGATCGGCGCGACGACCATCGCGCTCAGCTCCGCGATCGCCGCCCGGACGGCGGACTTCGGGCTCTGACGGGCGGCGAGCAGCGCGTGCACGCGACGCGCGAGCGCGTCGATCGTCGCGCGCTGCGGCAACTGGACGCTGCGCAAAGACCGGCGCGTCACGATCCAGGCATAGCTTCGCGGAACACCAAGCGAATATTCGACGAGGACCGTGTCGTCATCGAGAAGGCTCTGAATCTCCTCGACCGAGGGAGCTACCGGCTCCACCAGCGCGCGATACCGCGGATTCGAGTCGCGAATCCGCCCCTCGAGCTCCTGCAGTTGTCCGGTCAGGCCCTCGACCTCCCGCGCCATCGTCGCGGTCTGTTCCGGCGCCGGCTTGCTGCTGAGAAGGCGCGATTGTGCGGCCGCTTTTTCATTCAGCAGGCCGCGGACGTGCCGTTCGCGCTCCAGAAGAGCCGGATCGGCGCCGTCGCGAATGCCGGCGCGCGCTTCTTCCAGCGTCTCCAGAAGTCCACGTGCCCGCGCGCGCTCGCTGGCCTGCAGCGCGAGCGCATCGAAGCCCGCGGCAGGCGCGCGCCGATGCAGTTGCATGAGGAGATCGATCTGGATGTCGTACTGATCGCGGACGGAGGAGAGGAAGGCCGCTCGAATCTCCTGCGCCGACAACCTCGCGCGGACGGACTCGGCGATCTCCAGCGCGGCGTTCGCATGGTCGAGCGCGTCGGCGGTCAGCCCCTCCTCGCGATCGATCTGCGCCAGGACCGACAACGCCGCTCCTTCGTACAGCCGGTCTTCATGCCGGCGCGTCAGGGCGAGCGCTTCGACGATGCGCGCGCGCGCAGGGCCGCACCGTCCCAGCGACGCCAGCGTCGCGCCGAGGTTCACCAGCGAGTTCTCTTCCCCGCGAACGTTGCCGGTCTGGCGATGGATGCGCAGCAACTGTTCGTGATGCTCGAGCGCCTCTTCGAAACGGTGCGCGTTGTAGAGCACGAGCGCGTAATGATTCAGTGCGATCGCCTCGAAGCGTTGAAGACCGAGCTGGCGCGACATCTCCAGTCCCGCTTTCAGGTACTTCATCGCCGCGCCGTTCTCGCCGATGTCCCGGTTCGTGCCGCCCAGGTAGATCAGCAGGGCCAGCTCTCTGCCGCGGTCGCCGAGGGCGCGGCTGATCGGAAGTGCGCGCTCGAACAGCGAGATGGCCCGGCGCTGGTCGCCGAGCTGAGCCCAGGCCACACCGATGTTCAGGAGAGCATTCGCCTCTTCGGCTTGCCGTCCTCCTTCGGCGTGAATGGCCGCCGCCTGCTCGAACAGCGCGATCGCTTTCTCCCACTGCCCTTCGTAGCCGTGGATCGCGGCGATGTTGTTGACGAGGAGTCCCTGCTCGAACCGGTCGCCCGTCTGGCGCGCGAGCTCGAGCGCACGTTGCGAGATCTCCAGCGCCTTGCGCCGGTCGCCCGCGCCGAGCCAGGCGTTTCCGATCCAGCGCAAGGTCAGGACTTCTCCCGCGCGGTTGCCGGCCTCGCGATCGTTGCGGAGCGCAAGCTCCAGGCACTCCAGGGCCTCCTTGTTTTTTCCCAGGCGCTGCAGGACGGCGCCGATGCCCGCGAGCGCCCGGCTCTCTCCCAGCGCCAGCGCGGATTCGAAGCGCTCTTTCGCTTTCTGCAGTTCGGAGATCGCCTCGTACGCAAAGCCGGCGGTGGCCAGCGAGGCCGCTTCACCGCTGCCGTCGCCGATCTCGCGCCGGATGGCGGCTGCCTGTTCGGCATACGCCGCGGCCTCGCGGTTTTTCGTCACCTGGGCATGCGCCGCGGCGAGAGCCTGGAGCGTTTCCGCCTCGCGCCAGCGGTCGCCGAGGACGCGCCATTCGCCGAGAGCCTGTTGGAAGCGATCGATCGCCGCGCGCGTCGACGCCGCTTTCTGCTGGAGAAGGAGAGCGCCGCCGGCGAGAAAGATCCGCTGCGCGGCGAGACGGCGACGGTCCTCGTCACGGATCTCGCGCTCCTCCAGCACCTCCAGGCTGTAACGGCCGGCGTCGGTGACCCGCTCGTCCACACGAACCACGACGCGGGATGGGCCGATGAGCGTGATGCGGCGGGTGAGACTCGTGCGCGCGCTGCCGATCGAGGAGCCATCCGCGGCGAATGCGTCGACCAGTATCCCGGGCCCGCTCGCGGACACCCGCAACTCGATGCACCGCGGCGCCGCCGCGCCGATCTCGTATTCGTGCGCTTCGCCGCTGACGATGGATTGCCCGGTCGAGAGAAAACCTGCGATCGCCAGAATGGTCAGCATTCGCTCGTCCGTCATCCTACCGTTTTGATGGGACAAAGATGGTAATATGTCAGTATTACCATGCCGACGATTACGGTCAAGCTGGACAAGAAAAGGGCCGCGCTGCTCGCGCGCTGGGCGCGACGCGGCAAAGTGCCGAAATCCGACGTCATTCGTGCCCTCATCGATCGGGCCGGCCCGATCGAGACCGCCGACGAGTTGATGGAGTGGGTCAGAGCCTCCGAGGGTAAGGGCCTGGGATTGAGGCAGAAGAAACGGTGAGCCGGCCTGTATTGCTCGATAGTTCTTTTCTCATCGCTCTCGATCGCGAGACCGCCAGAAACGAAGACGGCCCTGCGCGGCGGCTCCTGACCCGGCTGCGCGGCCGCCGGCTCGTCGTCTCCGTCGTCAGCGTCGAGGAGATCCTCGAAGGTGCAGCCGATCAGACAGCGGCTTTGGCGTCGCTGCAGCGCTTTGCTCTTCAGGGTGTGCACCTCGCGCAGGCCAGGCCGTGTGCACTCCTGCAGCGCCGTTCCGGGCGACGGATGGGCGAGAACGACGCGTGGCTCGTGGCGACCGCTCAATCGCTGGATGCAGATGTGGCGGGTGCGGATCGCGCAGCATTCGAACGGCTCGGCGAGCGATATCTGCGGTTTGGTTGAGGTGGCGTACCAAACCGGCGCGACGCACGTGCGAACCGGCACGGCGCGCGTGCAAACCGGCACGACGCACGTGCAAACCGGTACGACGCACGTGCGAACCGGCGCAGCTTGACTTCGTGTAGGGCTGGGCCTACATCGCGAACCAGCTTGCGGGTCAAGGTGCTTTTTCCTGCGCCAGCACGCCCGACGATCACCGCGCTTCTCGACTCTTCAAGCAACTTCCGGCTGTCCACTGTGTCACGAACGCTCGCGCTATGGCGACGCTTCTCCCAGTCGGCGTCTCCAGTCTTGCCGTGACGCCCGCAAACTCCTGCCGCATCTCGTGTCGTAGCGTGTCGTGAGACTCCGTGATGACCGCGACCGTCTTCTGATCGCGAAGAGCGGATAGCGTGCCCGCAGCCTCCACCGCGTTGTCGCCCTTGAGCTGTTCAGAATGCCACGAAGCGAAAAAGCTCGTTTAGGACGCGGCCGGCCAGCGACTCGTCAGCGGCGGGACAGCTCTTGTGTCGCAGGACATTGGTGAACGACTTCAACACCGCTTCGTCGACAAGCCCCGTCGATTGCATCTGACCGCCTCTGTAACCGACCGGTCGGTCTGTACATTTTTCTTCATTGACCGACTTCCGGCGCAAATAAGCCGATTCTACTTACGTCCGTGCACATACAACACAACGTTAGCAGTCCGGAGTTGATCGAATGCGCCGAGCGGCTTTGATTCTCGTTGCCCTGGTTTCCCTCTCCTTTGCGGTCCCCGCGTTCGCGGTCTGGCCCATCCCTTCGTACAGCGACTATCCGTGCAGCGGCGCCGCGTCGCCGCCGGAGAACTGTCAGAGCCAGGGTGGCGATCCGCTCATCCACCTGCAGACCAAGTTGAGCGATCGCAGCGTGACGGTCGGCAACGCCTGTCCGCTCACCCCCGATCCGTTCGGAGGTTTCTGCTGGGGCGGCAACTGCACGTCGACCGCGGGCTACTGCCGGCAGCCGTCCATCCTCTCCGCGCAGCAGCCGTCGATCGTCGTTCTCGGCGACGGCGCATACGTCCAGTTCGACGTCGAATACGACTTCCCGAACAACTACTGCCAGCTCGACCTGCAGTCGAACCAGACCTCGTCGTGGTGGCCGCTGATCTACAACGACATCCACCTCACGCGCCTGCAGATCCTCGTCGGCAACTCGGTCGTGGCCGATTCCATGGCCGTCTTCGAGCACGGCCGCTGGACGCCGATGCTGCGCACCGGCTGCGGCGTGCACACCTACACGGTCCGCGTGATCACGAAGTGCTTCCAGGGAATGGAGGACACGCGCACGTTCACCGTCACGGTCGATCCTGAGAAGTGCGCGAGCGACAAGGACTACTGCCCGCTGACCGTCTCGAAGCCGGTCAACGTCGGCTCGGGTGACGTTTCGTACGCCGAGCACCTCTTCACCATCGATCAGGATCCGTTGCCGCTCGAGATGACACTCAATTACCACAGCGAGCGTCCCATCAACCCGCAGCTCGGCCGCTACCCGCTCGGTGCCGGCTGGTCACACGACTTCAACCAGACGCTGCAGCCGGTCGATCGCGGCGGGAACTTCCTCCAACTGACGCTCGGCGACGGGCGTGAAGTGATCTTCCAGAAGAGCGGCAGCGCCTGGAACGCCGTTCGTCCGCGGCAGTGGCGTGGACGCGTCACCCTCGACACCGCGCAATCGCGCTATCTGTTCACCGACCAGAGCGGCAACGTCACCGCGTTCGATCGGGCGACGGGACGCTGGATCTCCAGCGCCGACCGCTGGGGAAACACGATCAGCGGCAGCTACACCGGCAACGACCTCACCACGGTTACGGATTCGGTCGGCCGCACCATCTCGCTCGGATACACGGCCGGACTGCTGACCACCATCACGCTCTCCGACGGCGCGGTCTGGCGTCTCGACTACAGCGGCGGCGTGTTGACGAAGATCTTCGATCCGCTGCACACCGGCGCGACGCCGTGGCGCACCTTCGCCTATCAGCCCGACAGCAAGGGGACGCTGCGACTCCTCAGCGAGGTGCGCGATGAAAGCGCAGTGCTCGAGGCGCACACCTACGATGCGCAGGATCGCGGGACGGGAGTGGTGACGGGCAACGGGCGCGACGCCGTCACCATTGCATATGCTGCCGGTACCAGCACGGTTACGCACGTCATCGACGGCGCGCAGACCCAGGTCTCGACGTTCTCGCTCTTTTACCAGGGGGGACGTTACCTCGCCGGTCATATTCAGGGGAATTGCGCCACCTGCTCCGCCTCGACGAGTGACGATCAGACCTTCCAGTTCGACGGCTTCAATCGCGTGCTGTCGACCACGGACGGCAACGGCCACATCACCCATTTCGATTACAACGCGGACGGCAACGTCACGCGCAAGATCGAAGCGCAGGGGACCGGCATCGAGCGGACCACGACGTACGAATACGGCTACGCGGCCTGGCCCGGTTTCGTGACGAAGATCGTGGAGCCGTCATCAGCCAGGCCGGGGTCGCAGAAGATCACGACCTTTGCCTGGTCGAACAACGAAACGACGCTGACCGCGTCGGCCACCGGTTACCTGCGCGCCGGCGATGTCGGTCCGGTGACGTACACCACGAGCACGTCCTTCGACGCGAAACATCGGCAGCTTTCGATCGACGGTCCGCGCACCGACGCCGCGGACGTCGCCACACGCACGCTCTTCCCCGACAACGACGCCAACGTCAACCGCCGCGGCCGCGTGCAGCAACTGCGCGATGCCGCGGGACTGATCACGGCGAGCGACGACTACGATCTCTACGGCACGGCGCGCAGCGTCACCGATCCGAACGGTGTGCGCACGCTGGGCATCACCGATGCGCGGGGCCGCGTCACCACGCGGACGAACAAGGCGGTGGCAGGCGACCCGAACGAAGCGTCGGACTACGTCGAGACGATCACCTTCGACGGGCGCGACCGCATCGCCGCCACGCACAATCCGCGCGGCTTCGCGCAGCGGTTCCTTTACGAAGACGGCACGAACCGGAATACCGACCGCGTGCTCCTCGACGCGGCCGGCAACGAGATCGAGCGCCGCCATCTCACATTCAACGACATCGGCGGCCTCTCGCTGGAAGAGGATCAACGTTGCGCATCGCCCGCGCCGTCGTGCGGATCATGGATCACCAGGAGAAGCCGTTCGTTCGTCTACGACACGCATAACCGGCTCTCGCAGCAGATCGAGGCCGACGGCAGTAAGCGCATCCTGACCTGGAACACCGACGGGCAGTTGAAGACCGTGCAGGACGAGCGGCACTCGTCACCGAACGCCTCGTACAGCTACGACGCGCTGCATCGCATCATCTCCATTTCCCGCAAGCTCGGCGCCGGCGACGTCTCCACGTCCTACACATACGACGCGGCGAACAACGTTTCCAGCGCGACCGACGGCAACGGCAACGTCACGACCTATGCGTACGACGACTTCGGCCGGCTCCAGACGACGAACAGTCCGGTGACCGGCACGCAATCGAACACGTACGATCCGGCCGGGAATCTGCTCGCGTCGGGCGATGGGAACGGCGCGGTGACGACGCGGACCTACGACGCGCGCAATCGTCTCCTCACAGCCGCGTCGGCGCGCAGCGGGGCAGCGACCGAGACCGTCACCTGGACCTGGGATGGCGGCGCGGCGCCGGCGTACGGCAAGGGACGCATTGCCACGGTCACCGATCCATCGGGCTCGATGAGCTACAGCTACGAGCGCCGAGGAATGATTCGCGGCGAAGCGCATGCGGTGCAGGGGAATCCATATTCGTTCGCGTTCGGATACGACGCGAACGGCAACCGCTCCTCGATCACCTATCCGTCGGGCCGCGTCGTCAACTACACGTTCGATCACGCCGACCGTGCGCTCTCCGCGACCTCGGGCTCCACGACCTACGTCAGTAACGCGACGTATCTGCCGTTCGGTCCGATGACGTCGCTCGGCTACGGCAACGGCACGTCGCGCACCATATCGTACGACTCGCGTTACCGCCTCTCGAGCAACGTGCTCAACGGACCGCTCGGTCCGATCGCCGGTTATGCCTACGGTTACGACGCCGGCGGCAACGTTACCTCGATCCACGACCAGCTCGATCCGACGTTCAATCGCGATTTTGCGTACGACGACCTCGACCGGCTGACCGCGGCCAACACCGGCCAGTCGCTGTGGGGCAACGGCAGCTACTCGTACGACGCGATGGGCAACATGTTGACCATGTCGCTCGGCGCCTCGCGCCAGTCGTCGTTCGCGTACAGCGGCACGCTGCCGAAGCTCGTGTCGGTGACGGAGAACGGCATCACCCGTCCCGTCTCGTACGACGCTGCGGGCAACGAGCTGACGGTTGGCGCCGGCTCGTCCGCATACTCCGCGCGCAATCTCCTCGCCACAGGCGACGGCCTCACGTACGCGTACGATTCGCGCGGCCTCCGCACCGTCACCACCGTCGCCTCCGCCCTCGGCACGCTCAACGGCAACGTCACGACGCTCGGCGGCGCGCCGATCGCCGGCGCGACCGTGACTGTCGACGGCACGCTCAATTCGACGAGCACCGACGCAAACGGCAACTTCACTCTCAACCAGGGCGCCGGCACGTTCACCGTGACGGCGGCGAAGCAGGGCTTCCTCCCCGAGACGTCGACCGCGTTCACGCTCGCCGCGGGCGCGACGGTCAACGCCGGCACGATCAAGCTCGGCGTCGCGCCGGTGGTCATCAGCGGCGATGTCGTAAGCTCGCTCGGCTTCGCGCTCAACGGCGCGACCATCGCGATCGGAACCGGGACGACGACCACCGATGCAAACGGTCACTTCAGCATTTCGCAGCCGGCCGGAACGTACAGCGCGGCGGTCAGCGCGCCCGGCTACACCTCCCAGACCACGCCATCGTTCACCACGCAGCCGGGCGATCTGAAATCGCTCGGAGTCATCACGCTGACGGCCATCCCGGCGACCATCAGCGGACGCGTTGTGAGCTCCACCGGCGGCGCGGTCAGCGGCGCGACGGTGACGGCGAACGGCACGCCGCTCGGCTCCTCGCTGGTGGCCAATCGCCGCATCTCCACCGATGCCTTCAGCCAGAGCACCACCACCGACGGCAGCGGCAACTTCTCGCTGCAGCTTCCCGCCGGCACCTACACGCTCACCATCACGAAGAGCGGCTTCGCCGGCACCACCACCGGCTCGATCAACGTCGGCCCGGGGACGACCTACGCCACCGGCGACGTCACCGTCGATCCGCTCGGCACGATCACCGGCGTCGTCGTGGCGAGGACCACGCTTGCGCCGGTCGCCGGCGCGACGGTGGCCATCGCCGGCAGTCTCAACACCACCACCACCGATGCGAACGGCCGCTTCACCGTGCAGCAGCCGCCCGGCTCGTACGCCATCCAGATCACGGCGACCGGGTTCGCGCAGCTCAGCACCGACGTCTT
>Ga0068864_100000448_pt1 | contig 35654 bp, 30 predicted proteins | sample KBSSwiS72_FD_66586 | JGI IMG/M metagenome (GOLD analysis project Ga0068864, IMG submission 66586) | Switchgrass rhizosphere microbial communities from Kellogg Biological Station, Michigan, USA - KBS Switchgrass S7-2 | ecosystem: Host-associated > Plants > Roots > Rhizosphere > Soil ...
GAAGAAGGCCTGCTAGTGAAACACTTGCAGGAGCATGCGATGGACGATTGCTGTCAAGGCAAGGCTCACGAAATAGCGCAATTGCGCGACAAGCAATCGCGCGTGCTGAAGATCGTACTCGCGATCAATGCAGCCATGTTCTTCATCGAGTTCAGTGCAGGTGTCGTAGCGAGTTCGACCGCCTTGATGGCTGACTCTGTCGACATGCTCGGCGACGCGCTCGTGTATGTGCTCAGCCTCTACGTCATCGACCGAGGGCCGCGTTGGCGCGCCGGCGCCGCGCTCGCGAAGGGCATCATCATTCTTGGCTTCGGCACCTGGATCGCTGTCGAAGTCATGCTGAAGCTGCGTGGCGGTGTGACGCCCATTTCCACGCTGATGGCGATATTCGGCGCGCTCGCCCTGGTGGCGAATCTCATCTGCCTGCGGCTGCTCTGGCCGCTGCGATCGCAGGACGTGAACATGCGCAGCACGTTCGAGTGCTCGCGCAATGACGTGATCTCCAACGTCGGCGTCATGCTCGCCGCTGCCGGCGTCGCCCTGACCGGGGCAGGGTGGCCCGACATTCTCGTCGGCGCGATCGTAGCCGCATTGTTCCTGAGATCGGCCATCTCCGTGTTGCGCGAAGCGTGGCCTCAGGTTCGCGGTGCGCCGGAAGTGGCTCGACCCACACATCCGTGACGGGTCGCATGCAAGCGGGTTCTCATCCTGCTCTGTGGGCGATAGGAGCAGCCTTGCTCTTCGGGCTGACTACGCCTATTGCGAAGGTGCTGCAGCTGCCCCCGTTCGAGCTGGCAGGACTCCTGTACCTCGGCGCCGGCGCAGGGTTGTGTGCAATCCGTTGGATCCGTGATCGAAGGTGGGCACCGAGCGGCCTGCGACGCCAAGATCTCAAATGGCTGAGCGGCTCGATCTTCTTCGGCGGCATCGTGGCGCCGGTATGTCTGATGATCGGTTTGTCGCGAGCGACTGCTGCAACGGCGTCGCTGCTGCTCAACTTCGAGTCGCTGTTCACGGCGCTGCTTGCATGGTTTGCGTTCAAGGAGCATGCGGGACGCAGGGTCGTCGTAGGGATGCTGTCTGTGTTTGCAGGCGGCATTGTTCTCAGCGGACTTGTCGGCGGAACTGAAGTTGCCGGGTCCGGCGCGGGCTGGATTGTGCTCGCATGCCTCGGATGGGCGCTCGACAACAATCTCACGCGGCCGATTTCCGGAAGCGATGCGCTATTCATCGCGGCCGCGAAAGGCCTCGTCGCAGGAACAGTGAACTTCGCCATCGCGCTTTTGACGGGCAGCGTGGTCACGTCTGCCACACTGGTTGCTGGAGCGCTGAGTCTGGGCCTGATCGGGTACGGCCTGAGCCTCGTGTTATTCATTTTGTCCCTGCGCGGTCTCGGCGCAGCGCGAACAGGAGCTTATTTCGCGACCGCGCCATTCATTGGGGCAGCATTTGCGTTCGCCGTCCTGCGTGAGCCATTGACGGCGAATCTACTGCTCGGAGGAGTCCTGATGCTGATCGGCGTCGTGCTCCACGTGACTGAAGAGCATAGCCACGAGCACGAACACGAGGCTCTGACTCATGCTCACGCACATGTGCACGATGAGCATCATCAGCACGAGCACGATTTCCCCTGGCCTGCCGGCAAAGCGCACGCGCACGAACACACCCATCCACCGATCCGGCATCGACATCCGCACTATCCGGATCTTCATCATCAACACACACATTGACCGCGAACTCGAGGTCAGGTCGCCCGCGGATGTCACCGCGCAGGCGGAGCGAAGGCCAGATCTGACGTCGGCTGCCGCCCAATCCAGTGGGACTTGCATTGGTCATCGGCAGGTCCTACCAGTAGCCTGAAAAGGCGAGCCATGAATGTGCTCGCGGCCCGTGTGGTGGCGTGATGCAAACTCCGGAGGTCAACAGTGAGTGAACTGGCAGAATTCGCTCTTCGTGCAGTTGCAATTGGCGTCGGGGCCACTGTTGTCATGGATCTATGGGCCGTGCTCCTGCAACGTCTGTTCAGGGTTCAACCGTCGAATTGGGCAATGGTCGGGCGGTGGGTTGGGCACTTTTCGAACGGGAAGTTCGTCCACGACAAGATCGCAGACGCGCCGCCCATCCATCGTGAGCTAGCGCTTGGCTGGATGGTCCACTACCTCACCGGCATTGGCTACGGTGCGCTGCTACTCGGCATCTGGGGCCTAGAGTGGGCGCGGCATCCAACGTTGCCACCGGCGTTAATCCTCAGCTTGATTGCTTTGGTCGCGCCATTCTTCGTCCTCCAGCCAGGCATGGGGCTAGGCGTCGCAGGCGCGAGGACTCCGAATCCGAATGCGACGCGGATGCGCAGCGTGCTCAACCACACGGTCTTCGGCCTGGGACTTTATGTCTCTGCCTTGCTCTGCGCTCAAAGATAGCCGCTGCGTTCAATTCAGAACGGCCCGGTCACGGCAACATTCTCTGCAACGAACAGCGGGACTCACTCCCAAGGCGGCTTGCGTGAACTCCAATCTTTGCGCGCCATTCACCGAATCTACGGCAGAGCCGTCATCTTATATGAGGCTGCTACCCGCGGATCTCCCGGCTCTCGACTCTGCGGTAGGGCGTGAACTGTTCGGCAAGGCACTCGTGGAGGGAACGATGCAGGGCTACTTCAGGCTCGCACAGCAGTTCCACACCCAGTCCGACCCGGCCTTCTGCGGCCTCGGCTCGCTCGTGTGCGCGCTGAACGCACTGCAGATCGATCCGCGCCGCAAGTGGAAGGGTGTATGGAGGTGGTTCAGCGAGGAATTGCTGGACTGTTGCAAGTCCCTGGATGAGATACGGCAATTGGGCTTGACGCTCGACGAAGTCGCTTGTCTCGCGGCGTGTAGTGCTGCGAGCGTGAGCGTGCACCGGCCGCCGCTTGCCGATATCAGCACGTTTCGCGAGCACCTGCGCGCTGCGACGACGATAGAACAGGGTCCTGTTCTGATCGTGAATTATTCGAGGAAGTCGGTCGGCCAGAGCGGTGACGGGCATTTCTCGCCGATCGCCGCATTGCATGTCCCAACGGATCGGGTGCTCGTCCTCGATACGGCGCGTTTCAAGTATCCACCACACTGGATCCCGGTCGAGCTGTTGTATTCAGCAATGACGAAGGAGGACCCAGCGACAGGGCAAGCGCGCGGATGGCTACTGCTGAGGCGGTGAGGAATGCGCCCGCGCTACGGCAATGTCCATCAAGGATGGCGGGACGCCAATCATGCGACGGCTGGTGCGGGTCAAATGGGCCGAGTCCGCGAACCCTGCGGCATGCGCGGCAGTCGACAGGGATTCGCCATTCATCCTATGTTCCCACACGCTGCCGAAGCGCCGCCACAGAATGTACTGTCGCAAAGCCATTCCGGTCTGCTCGGCGAACAGGTGACGGAAGCGGCTCGGCGAAAGGCATGCCACACGCGCGACTTCTGTGAGCTTGATCGGCGCGGACAAGTGATCGTTGACGTACTTCACGGCACGCAAGATCCGTTCGTCACTCGTCACCAGGGGTTCCGTGTGTTGCGTCAACAACTGCACGACTTGGCGTGCCTGCTCGGCGATCGCCGGTCGGCCGCGCTGCTCCAGTGCCGCAGCGCGCAGCATCGGCAGAACTTCCCCGATGGGAGCCCGGTCTAGTTCCGTGATGCCGTGACCATGGCAACGCTCCGTCAGCACCCGCCCTTCGCGTGTCTCCGGCTCGACAAAGATCGTCGCGCCGTAGCGCGTGCGTGAGCCATCCATGGCGTGAGGCTGCTGAGACGGCACTACTGCGAGGTCGTACTCGAGCCACGGATCTTCATTGTTCGCACGCAGCCGGATGCGTCCCTCGAAGAGGAAGCAGATCTGGATCGCCTGATGGGCGTGTACCGGAAACGTCCCCGCTGTCCCCACGAAGATTGCCCCGCCATCCCACGGGAAGTATTGAGCGATGCTGACCGGCTCTGCCATCGAATTACGGTGCGTTCCGCGCTGGCCAACCTACGACATCTTGGGATGGGACCACGACATCAGCCCCTGCGTTCAAGCCGATTTCCGCTGCTTGTTCCACACTCCGCCCCATACCGACGCGAGAGTCTACTCCGGTCGGTGCACGGCTTTCTCCGGAGGCTCCATGGCTTACGCAGTCGGAATCGCTCTTGCGTTCATCGTTGTGTGCTTCGGGCGGGTAACGGGCCTTGCCCGCGATCAGGCGTTCTATCCGACCCTGGTGATCATTGTCGCGTCCTATTACGTCCTGTTCGCCCTGATGGCAGGGTCACCGCGGGCGCTGGTCGTGGAGTCGATCGTGATGAGCGCCTTTGTTCTGGGCGCCGTCATTGGATTCAAGCGCAGCCCTTGGCTCGTCATTGCCTGCCTTGGTGCTCACGGGGTGTTCGACGTGTTCCACGACAGCATTTCGGCAAATCCTGGCGTCCCTGCCTGGTGGCCGGCGTTCTGTCTGAGCTTCGACGTGGGCGCCGCCGGTTTGCTGGCATGGCTATCGATACGCGCGCAGCTCTCGGCTCCTGCTCCCAGAAGTGAGATCGAAGTGCGTAGCGTGTAGACGCTCCACTTACGACTCCGTGACTCTCACGATTGAAGGCCGAGCGAGCGATCGTTCATAGCGTGGTGTACGTCCCTGCCTTCGCTCGGCGCTTCACGTCCGGGCCGTGAACTGAAAACGGGCCGTAGACAGTCCCGCAGAAACGAACGGGAAGGGGTTCTGGGTGTTCCGCCGGTTAGCTTCCCTGGTAGCACGTGGGCGGAGAGGTCTGCGCCCGGCTCTATCGTTGCGGCACTGGGACGCCAGGTGGATGGCGAGCAGCGAAATGTGCGACAGCATCTTCGACCATGCGCTGCGTACACCAGGCGGCGTACCAGGATGCGAGCTTCTTGGTCAGCCATCTAGCTCGCGTCCCATGCGGAAGCTCGTAGTCGATGAAGACTCGAAGATTCGATCCGCCGGTTTGTGGTGCGACATCGAAACCCATTCGATATGGGCCGACGATGAGTAGACGAGGCTCGCCTACTGTTTCCCAGGATTTATGGCGCGGAGGATCGTATTCGCCGACCACTTCCTCCAATGACAACTGCAAACCAAATGCGCGCCCTGACATGCGGATCCGGGAACCGAGCCGACGTCCGCGACCTGCATCGAAGTGCACATCCATTCGGCCGCCACCCATCATCCAGGATGAGCGGGTCATGTGGGACGACAGGCGTTCGTGGTCATCGACATAGCTGAAGAGCTCGCCGGGCGTCGCGGGTACGAATCCAGAGCTTTCGAAGTGATGAGACATTGTGAACACCATAGCGTGAGTCGACGATTTGACTAACTTGGAAAAGTTGGTCGCGAGCCGGATGGTGCCCGCCCGCGGCCTGAGTCTTCTTCACTCGGCTGACGGTGACCATGGCCGCCGTGCATGAAGATGTGCATGAGGGGGCATGCGAGTAGCAGCGCAAACGGAAGCCACTCCACAACATGCACTCTGTGCACGATTAACACATAGCTGGCGGCCAAGGCTGCGAGGAACCAACACACGCCAACGAGTAGGGTCCGCACTGGCGTTCGATTCTCGACTCTCATGGTGCATCCTCTCTGGCTACGTGCTGCCGCGCGAGCCGCCGCTACTGCTTGCTAAGCTCCGAGGAGACGGCCTCGGCTTCTTTCGCCGCATCTTCATAGTATTTCGCCAATTTCTCGCAATGCTGCGCGACGCTGGCGTAGCTGCCCGATCCCTTCGGAGGCGTACGGCTCTTATAGTTCGCCGCAAGTTTGCGATGGTGCGCGGCTTTCTCGAGCAGCTGAGTTGCTTCGCTCTTGTATTCGGCGGCAACTTCAGAGTCCTGTTTCACGACTTCTGCGGCAAAGCTCACCGAGCCTGCAGCGAGCAGAGCGACTGCAGAAAGGCAGACCAAGGCGCTGATTCGACGCGGCATATAAGTTCTCCTTGATACTCGGTGGGCTACGTGGGTCCTGACGGATTGAGTGTAGGCGTCAGCGCGGTCCCGACCATTGAGGGGTGTCCACAGGTTCCTCCGGGAGTCCCCATAGAACACGGCAACATTCGTTGCGCGGAATCATCGCGACCCTTACTCTTGAGGTGTGAGGAAACTCGTCTGCCATCGCTTGGCCATGGTGCTGCTGCTTTTGAGTCGGCTCGTGTTGGGTGAGTTTGCCCACGCCATGCCGGCATCACATGTACCCGTTGGGCCAGAAGTCGTCGCGGCAGCTAGTCAGAATGCCGATTGCCCGGAGCATAAGGCAGCCTCCAGCGAGGGAAGTCACTCGTTGGGCATCCATTCTTCGACTGAGGCACATCATGATTGCTGCAAGCCGGGCACGTGCCCGTGTCCGTGCGCGCACGTGCCCGCAGCCGTCGCCTCATTCCTCGCAACATCGGTGCATGTAGATCACGGACGGATTTTCAATCTGGTGAAGGGCTTCACCTGCGATCGAGTCTGGTCTCTATTCAGACCACCCGCCTGACTCGCCACTTCAGCGCAGTCTTCTGGCGCATTCGCCGCTGCGGTAATGCAGCGCGGTCGCGCTGGCCAATAGCAGTTCGTTGACCGGCTCGTTGCTCGCTTGTCGAGCCGACGAGTTCGGCCGTTCCGACGACGAGTGACAGAGATTCTCATGACAAAGTTCGATGCTTTGCGCGCGGCTCCCCCGCGCGTGAACCGCAGACATTTTCTTGCTGGCGCCGGCGCGGGACTGTTCGTCCTCGGTGTTTCCCGCAATCTCGCCTGGTCGCAGAGTGCGACACAAAGCGTCTTGTCCGGCACCGAGTTCAATCTGGAGATCGGAGAGATGCCGGTGAACTTCACCGGTCGCGCTCGCACCGGAACTGTGGTGAACGGACAGGTGCCCGCGCCACTGCTGCGATGGCGTGAGGGCGATACCGTCACGCTGCGTGTTTCCAATCGCTTACGGACACGCAGCTCCATTCATTGGCACGGCATGATCGTGCCCGCCGACATGGATGGTGTCCCCGGCCTCAGCTTCGAAGGCATTCCGGGCGGCGGAGCCTATGTCTACCGGTTCAAGGTGAACCAGCACGGCACGTATTGGTATCACTCGCACTCGCGCTTCCAGGAGCAGACTGGTCTGTATGGACCGATCGTCATCGAACGACGTGGCGGCGAGCGGCACCTGGCGGATCGAGAGTATGTGATTTTGCTCTCGGATTGGACGGACGCCGATCCGGAGCGAATCTTTGCGACGCTGAAGAAGCGCAGCGACTACTTCAATTTCGGCAAGCGTACGGTTGGAGACTTCTTCGAGGACGTACGGAAGTCCGGGTGGGACGCCACGCTCGCAGAGCGTCGCATGTGGGCGCAGATGCGCATGAACCCGACCGATCTCGCAGACGTAGCGGGCTACACCTATACCTATCTGATGAACGGCGTGACGCCGGCCAGCAACTGGACGGGTGTCTTCCGCCGCGGCGAGAAGGTTCGGCTGCGATTCATCAACGGCTCGTCGATGAGCATCTTTGACGTGCGCATTCCAGGGTTGAAGCTCACGGTGATCGCTGCCGATGGGCAGGATGTCGAGCCGGTCTCGGTTGAGGAGTTCCGGATAGCCGCTGCTGAAACCTACGACGTCATCGTCGAACCGAAGGACGACCGCGCTTACACGATATTTGCGCAGTCCATCGATCGCTCCGGCTATGCCCGCGGCACCTTGACGCCGCAACCGGGGATGGTTGCCGAAATTCCTGCGCTGGACCCGAGGCCGCTGCTAAGCATGAGCGATATGGGAATGGCGCACGACATGGGCTCGATGAGCGGCTCCGACCACAGCGCGATGGGGCACGACAGCGGAGCCAAGAGTGGTGGCGTGGATCATGCCGCAATGGGGCACGGAGGCGGCGGAGAGACAACGACTGCAATCCGTCATGCCTCCACGGAGGGTGGACCGAGCGTGGACATGCTCGCCGAGCAGGTGTCGATAGGCCTCGATCATCCCGGCGTCGGCCTGAAAGACAATGGACGCCGCGTACTGAGCTACGCGGACCTCCATACAGTCGGTGGCCCGATCGATCGAAGAGAACCCGGCAGGGAGATCGAGCTTCATCTGACGGGACACATGGAGCGCTTCATGTGGTCGTTCAACGGCAAGAAGTTCTCCGAGGCCGAACCCTTGCGCTTCACCTTCGGCGAGCGACTGCGCATCACGCTGGTGAACGACTCGATGATGACGCACCCGATTCACCTGCACGGAATGTGGAGCGAGATCGAGAACCCACACGGCCAGTTTCAGGTGCGCAAACACACTGTGATGGTGAACCCCGCGCAGCGCATCACCTATGCGGTCACCGCCGACGCGCTCGGCCGATGGGCCTATCACTGCCACCTCCTGTATCACATGGAGGCGGGGATGTTTAGGGAAGTGGAGGTCAGTCGTGGCACAGGAGATCACGAATGAGTACCACGTCACGCGTCTGTACGCTGGTCCTCGTTCTTCATGCCGCGGCGGCCGCGTCCGCCGAGGATCCGGCTAATGCTGATCACGCGGAACATCAGCCGTCTCCCGAGCTGACGCCGCCTCAAGATCATGAAGGACATGAACATACACAGCCGCAGGCGAGCTCAGAGCCCACCGAGAGCGAGCGCGGACATGTCGCGCCTGATCCGCCGCAGCATCCGATGCATGAGATGTCCAGCGAACGGATGATCGAGCTCATGCAAATGGAAGACGACGCGCCGTTCAGCAAGCTGCTGTTCGACGAGCTGGAATGGCATGAGAAGAGCAATCAGGATGCCGTTCACTGGGATGCGGAAGGCTGGTACGGCACTGACTACGACAAAGCATGGTTGCGGACCGAAGGCAATCGAATCGAGGGAAAGTACGAAGGTCTTGCCGAGCTGTTCTGGGACCGCATCGTCGGTCGGTGGTGGCATGCTCAAGCGGGTGTGCGGCATGACTTCCGCGAAGGCCCGTCCCGCGATTGGATCGGTCTGGGTGTCCAGGGGATTGCTCCGCACTGGTTTGAGGTAGAGGCCACCGTCTATTTCGGTGAGCAAGGTCGCACTACCGCTCGCTTCTCTGGCGAGTTCGAGCTGCTGATCACCCAAAGGCTGGTTTTGCAGCCGAAGGTCGAGTTCGACCTATACGGCAAGGATGATCCGGAGAATGCAATCGGCTCCGGACTCGCTGATTCCGAGATCGGACTTCGTCTCCGTTATGAGATTCGTCGCGAGATCGCGCCTTACGTTGGTCTCGTATGGACGCGTTCCTATGGTGATACAGCGGACTTCGCTCGTGCCGCGGGCGACGACGTCGATGAGTTGCGGCTGGTGGCTGGCCTGCGCTTGTGGTTCTAGGAGAAAAGCATGAAACGTACATTATCGACAGTCGTCATCACGCTGCTCGCGGTTGTGTTGCTGGGCGCGCTGGTCGTCGTATCGGGCGCCCTCAGTGTGGCGGCAGACGAGCCGCACTCGTCCCTGGTCTTCGGCATTCTCGACACTGCTCGCGAACGCTCGATTGAGGCTCGTGCAGACGACATCCAAGTTCCTGCTTTGGATGATGCAGATAGGGTGCGCAGAGGGGCGGGCAACTACGACGCCATGTGCGCCAGGTGCCATCTCGCACCCGGCGTGGATCCGACAGAACTGAGCGCGGGACTGTCTCCGACTCCGCCCAATCTGGCCAAGGAAGCGCCCGCGGATGCGGCCGAGGCATTCTGGGTCATCAAGCACGGCATCAAATCGACGGGTATGCCTGCCTGGGGCAAGCACATGGAGGATCAGTACATCTGGGACGTTGTCGCATTCGTGCGCAAACTTCCATCACTGTCGGCCGAGCAGTACCAAGCTGAGGTGATGGCGAGCGGCGGCCATTCGCATGGAGCAGGCGAGTCCGCGGATCATAGTCACGAGGAAGGCGACGATCACGAGGAAGGAACGGCCGATCATCACTCACACGATACTGACCACTCGTCAGCCGGATCTGAGCACACCAAGCACACGCACACCGCGCCAGCCAGTGGACCGGTCGGTGCGGCTAAGGCGCTGCACGATGCGATGTCGGCTGGCGAAGCCGCCCGAGTCCAGCGCCTCCTCGATCCCGAGGTGATGATCATGGAAGGTGGCAACGTCGAGCGATCGCTCAACGAGTATGCCGCGCACCACCTGCCTGCAGATCTGAAATTCATGAAGGGACTCACCTACAAGCTAGAGCGTCAGACCGGTGATAGCTCTGGCGACTTCGCGTGGGTAGCCAACGAAGCCGCACTCAGTGGGAGTAGCGGCGGCAAGCCGGTGACGCTAGTCAGTACTGAGACACTAGTGCTCAAGAACGTCGGAGGAAGTTGGAAGGTAGTGCACATCCACTGGTCATCCAAGGCTGCAAACGGACGCTGATGCGAGTCGGATTCGCAGCTTGACCTTACCACTATGGGAAGGTCCATGATCGCGCCTGTGAGAACTCAGGAACCGGAAGAGGGCAGTATGCGTGCTAAGGCCTTGGCGGAGCTCGCCGACGCCAAAGAGCGTGGGTACTACAGCATCGGACGCGCGGCCGAACTTTCTGGCGTGACCGCGAAGATGATTCGCCACTACGAATCGCTGGAGCTGATCCCGAAGGCCGCGCGGACACTGGGCGACTATCGCGTTTACACCGCCAGCGATATCCACAAGCTGCGCTTTGTCCGTCGCGCTCGCAGGCTGGGCTTTTCCATCGATGAGGTCGGCACGCTTCTAGGCCTCTGGCAAAACGAGCGACGAGCCAGCAAGGAAGTGAAGCGCCTTGCTTTGAAGCACGTGGCGGAGCTGGACAGCAAGATTGAAGAGCTGCAATCGATGCGCGCCGCGCTTGCGGATCTCGCGGCGCACTGCCATGGCGATCATCGACCTGAGTGCCCGATTCTCGACGATCTTGGCCGTCTACCGCCCTCGGAACGAAATTGAATATGCAGCACCGTAATCATTCCCCCTCGCATGCACATACCGATGCGGAACAGCGGGTCGATTCCTGTTGCTCGACGACGTCCTCGAACAGCCATGGGCCGCACGTGCATTCTGACGAACACCGAGCCAGCGCGAAGCCCACATGCTGCGGCTCAAAGAGGAAGGCTGCACAGGACTCCACCTCCAATGCGAAGGATCCAAATCTAGATCGCGAGAGCTCAATCGATCCAGTTTGCGGAATGAGGGTTGGCAATGATTCGCCGCACTCCATTACCCACGAGGGACAGCGATACGTATTCTGCTCGGCCGGCTGCCGCAAGAGGTTCGCAGCCAATCCAGCGCAGTACGTGACGGCACATCAGGACCACCGCCACGACCATGACGCCGTGCCCGCGCGGAAGCCCGATACCGATGTTGCTGCCGGAACGATCTACACGTGTCCGATGCACCCGCAAGTGCGCCAGCTCGGTCCAGGCAATTGTCCGATCTGTGGCATGGCGCTCGAGCCTGAAATGCCGGTCGAACAGGAGGACGATCGTGCGATCCGCAAAGTGCGGAGGAAGTTCTGGATCGCGCTCGCATTCACGCTGCCGGTGGTCGGCATTGCGATGCTGCCGCACCTGCTGGATCTGCATGTCGCCGCAGCGGGCGCGCGAGTACTGCGCGGCGCGGAGCTGTTGCTCTCGACACCTGTTGTTCTTTGGGCTGCGCTGGACTACTACCGTCGCGGCTGGATGGGAGTCGTCAACCGCTCGCCCAACATGTACACGCTCATCGGTCTTGGCGTCATCGTCGCATTCATTTATAGCTTGGTAGCTACAGCCGCTCCGCAGATATTCCCGGCAGAGATGCGCGATCGCCATGGAATGGTCGGCGTTTATTTCGAAGTGGCGAGCGCGATCATCGCATTGGTGCTGCTCGGCGAATGGTTGGAGCTTGGCGCCCGAGGTCGCACCAGCGCCGCGATTCGGCAGTTGCTCGGCCTTGCGCCCAAGAGCGCGCGCAGGGTCAATGCCGACGGCACGGAAGAGGACGTACCGCTTGGCCACATACACGCGGGCGATCGCCTGCGCGTGCGGCCGGGCGAGAAGGTCCCCGTGGATGGCAGCGTGGTCGAGGGCCGATCCAGCGTCGATGAATCGATGCTTACCGGCGAGCCTATGCCCGTGGACAAGGGGCCAGGCGATCGCATTGTCGGAGCAACCGTCAACCAGACCGGCAGCTTGATCATCGTTGCCGAGCGCGTGGGTGCGGACAGTTTGCTCTCACAGATTGTCACCCTGGTTGCTCAGGCGCAGCGCTCACGAGCGCCGCTGCAGCGGCTTGCCGACGAGGTCGCGAAGTGGTTCGTGCCCTCGGTGATCACCATATCGGTGCTGACGTTCGTCGTCTGGTGGCTCGTGGGGCCCGAACCGAGACTTGCCTACGCGCTGGTGAATGCCGTCGCGGTGCTCATTATCGCGTGTCCCTGCGCGCTGGGCCTTGCGACACCTATTTCCATCATGGTCGCGAGCGGTCGCGGTGCGCAGCTCGGCGTGCTGTTCAGGGATGCGCAGGCGATCGAGAATCTGCGCAAGGTCGATACCCTGGTGCTCGACAAGACGGGCACGATCACTGTGGGTAAGCCGACGTTCGATCGGGTCATCGCTGGAAACGGGTTTTCTGAGCAGCAGATCCTTGCTTGGGCAGCGGGCCTCGATCGCGCGAGCGAGCATCCCTTGGCGCGTGCGGTCGTCGCCGGTGCGCAAGCGCGTGAAGTTGCGGCGGCCACGGTGAGCAACTTCGAGTCCGTCACGGGGCAGGGCGTGCGTGGCCAGGCGGATGGTCATGCGCTTGCTCTGGGTAACGCGGCACTGATGGCAGCAAGCGGCATCAGCGTCGACAGCATGCGCGATCGGGTCGAGCAACTCAGGCAGCAAGGCCGTACCGTCATCTTTCTGAGCGTCGATGGCAGGTTGGCAGGTGCGCTAGCGGTCGGCGACCCCATCAAAGAGACGACGCCTGCTGCGCTCGAAGCGCTCAAGGAAGATGGGCTGAGGCTCGTAATGCTTACGGGGGATAGTCAAACGACAGCTCGCGCGGTCGCGGCTACGCTGCCAATCGACGAGGTCATCGCCGAGGTTCAACCGCAGGATAAGGTCGATGTAGTTGCGCGTTTGCAAGAGCAGGGTCGGCGCGTCGCCATGGCAGGCGATGGGATCAACGATGCCCCGGCCCTCGCGAAGGCCGACGTCGGTATTGCGATGGGCACGGGCACCGACATCGCGATGGAGAGCGCCCAAGTAACTTTGGTGAAGGGCGACCTGCGCGGCATCGTTCGCGCACGCCAACTGAGTCGCGCGACCGTCCGCAACATTCGCCAGAATCTGCTGTTCGCCTTCGGATACAACACGCTCGGCATTCCACTCGCCGCGGGCGTTCTGTATCCCGTCTTCGGATGGTTGCTGAGTCCACTCATCGCAGCGCTGGCAATGAGTCTGTCATCCGTATCGGTAATCAGCAACGCGCTTCGCCTGCGGCGACACGCCTAGCGAGCGACATCGGTAATGCCCTTGCGGTGTCGACGCAGCGCCTCCACGAGCCTGCGAGGAATCCCGCCATCGACGCCATGCAGTTCGTGCGACACACTTACTGATAGGACATTCCGCGATGCGCAGCGGTCCAGGTTTCGATGAGGTGCAGATAATTCGCGCGTCCGTAGGAGTCCTTGCCTGGCGCCCGCGCCCAGCTCAGCTGACCGCGGATGCGATCCAGCGATTCGATCTCGCGGATCTCGAGCCATTCGCGCAGGCCCGCAAGGAGAGTTCGTACGTGGCCGGGCCCGTGACGCAGGAGCGCGGCAGTCGCCATCACTGCATCGGCACCTGCGAGCAAGTACTTCACGATGTGATCGGCGCTATCCACGCCGCTGGAGGCTGCCAACGAAGCATCGACGCGACCGGCGAGGAGTGCCGTCCACAGCAGAGGCAGACGCATCTCGTCGGGACGGCTCAACTGCAGCTCGCTGGACAGTTCCAGCCGCACCAGGTCGATGTCGGGCTGCATGAAGCGGTTGAAGATCACCAGGCCGTCGGCGCCGGCGTCCACTAGCTGCGCAGCCATGTGGCCGATCGAGCTGAAGTAGGGCGGCAGCTTCACGGCCACGGGGATCGTGACCGCAGCGCGCACGGCCGCGAGCACGTCGAGATAACTTTGCTCGATCTGCTGTCCCGATACCTGGATGTCCACCGGCACGTGATAGATGTTGAGCTCGATGGCGGCGGCTCCGGCCTCTTGCAGCAGTGAGCCATAGTGGGTCCAGCCCGCATTCGAAGAGCCGTTGAGGCTCGCGATCACCGGAACCGAGAGCGCATCCTTGGCGCGGCGGACGAGATCAAGGTAGCGCTCCGGGCCGAGGCCATACGGACCGGTGTCGAGCGGCGGCAAGTAGCTTTGTGCCTCCGGCGAACTGTCGGCGGAAGCTGCGAGGATCGCTTCGTACGCATCGCTCTGCGCTTCGAGCTGTTCCTGAAAGAGGGAGGGCAACACGACGGCACCGACGCCGGCGTCGTCGAGCCTGCGCAGCTGATCCAGATCGGCGTTGTTCGGCGAGGAGGAGGCGATCAGCGGATTGCGCAGCGCGAAACCGAGATAGGAGGTGACCAGGTTCATGCGGCTGCGTCTCCCGGAGTCGGCGCGTCCGCAGCCGTCGGCTTGACGGGTTCGTTGATGAAGCGGCTGCCGTCGCGCGCCGCCATGTCCTCATATACGCGATACTTCTCGTTCACCCAATTCTGTGCCGCGGCCAGCAACTCGCCCGCCTCTTCGGGACGTGTGGCCGCGAGCGAGCTGTAGCGGATCTCGTTGTATGCGTAGGACTTGAATGGAAGGGTCGGCCGCGGCGAATCGAGCCGGAACGGGTTCTCGCCCACCTTGCGCATCGTCGGGTTGAAGCGGAACAACGGCCAGTAGCCGCACGCAGTGGCCAGATCCTGCTGCCGCATACCTTTGCGCATGTCGATGCCATGCGCAATGCACTGGCTGTAGGCAAGGATGATCGACGGACCGTCGTAAGCTTCCGCTTCCCGGAAGGCCTGCAGCGTGTGCTGCGGATTGGCGCCCATCGCGACTTGCGCCACGTAGACGTTGCCATAGGAAACGGCCTGCAAGGCCAGGTCCTTGCGCGCGGTGCGCTTGCCCGCCGAAGCAAATTTCGCCACCGCACCGAGCGGCGTGGCCTTCGACGCCTGTCCGCCCGTGTTGGAATACACCTCGGTGTCGAGAACCAGTACGTTGACGTCGAGGCCCTGCGCCAGCACATGGTCGAGCCCGCCGTAACCGATGTCGTAGGCCCAGCCGTCACCGCCGACGATCCAGACGCTGCGCCGGACCAGGTGGTCGACCACCGACAGCAGGTCGGCAGCTCGCTCGTCGCCATTCTTTAGCGCCAGCAGCCGGACTTTCAGGGCAGCGACACGCTCGCGCTGCGCGCGGATCTCCGACTCCGCGATCTGCGGAGCGGCAATGATCGCCCGGCTCAGATCTTCACCGACCGTCGTCGCCAACTCGGCGAGGAGCTTGTGCGCGAGCGCGAGATGCTGGTCGGCGGCGAGACGAAAGCCCAAGCCGAACTCGGCGTTGTCCTCGAACAGCGAGTTCGACCAGGCAGGACCTCGCCCTTCGTGATTCTTCGCCCATGGCGTAGCCGGCAGATTCGCGCCGTAGATCGAGGAACAGCCGGTGGCATTGGCGACCTGCAGGCGATCGCCGAACAACTGACTCAGCAGACGCAGATACGGCGTCTCGCCGCAGCCGGCGCACGCGCTCGGAAACTCGAACAGCGGTTGCAGGTACTGCACGCCGCTCACATTGGAGAAGTCCACGCGTGCGCGGTCATTGACCGGCAGTGCCTCGAAGAAGCGAATGTGTTCCCGCTCACGTGCGAGGATCGGCAGCTTCTCGACCATGTTGATCGCCTTCGTGCCCGGCTCCACCGGGCTGTGCACCGGGCACGCCTCCACGCACAGGCCGCAGCCGGTGCAATCCTCGAGATAGATCTGCAGCGTGAAGCGCGTATCGGGATAGCCGCGCGTATTGATCGGCGCCGAGGGGAAGTCCTGCGGTGAGCCGACGAGCTTCTGCTCGTTGTAGTAACGCGAGCGGATCACACTGTGTGGACAGACGAAGCTGCATTGACCGCACTGAATGCACAGGTCTGCGCGCCACTGCGACACCGTGTCGGAGACATTGCGCTTTTCGTAGGCGCAGGTCCCCAGCGGAAACGTTCCATCCGCCGGTATCCTGCTGACCGGGATGCTATCGCCGAGGCCTGCAAAGATCCGCGCGGTGACCTCGTGGACGAATTTGGATGCGTCGGGTGGGACCAGTGGCAGCAGCTCGCGCCCTTCGCCGGTCTGCGCAGGGACATCGACCTCGTGCAGCCGTGCCAGCGCGCCGTCGACTGCGGCCATGTTCATCCGGACGAGTCGTGGCCCCTGGCGACCGTAACTCTTCTCGATCGAGGCTTTGATACGCGCGATGGCCTCATCGATCGGCAGCACGCCGCAGAGCGCGAAGTAGCAGGTCTGCAGAATCGTGTTGATGCGTGCGCCGAGTCCCAACTCGCGAGCGGCCAGCGTTGCGTCGATCACGTAGAACTTCAGCTGCTTTGCCCTGATCTGCCGCTGTACCGGCAGCGGCAGGTGAGCCCATACCCTGTCCGGGCCGTGTGGCGAGTTGAGCAGGAACGTGGCGCCCGTCGCTGCGATCCGCAGCACGTCGAGCCGCTCCAGGAAGTCGAACTGGTGGCAGCCGACGAAATTGGCCCGGGTGATGAGGTAGGGCGCACGGATCGGCTCCGGGCCGAGCCGCAGGTGCGAGATCGTCTGCGCGCCGGACTTGTGCGAGTCGTAAACAAAGTAGCCTTGCGCGTACAGCCCAGCGTCCTCGCTGAGGATCTTCACGGTGTTCTTGTTGGCTCCCACCGTGCCATCGGACCCCAGGCCGTAGAACACGGCGCTCTTGATCGCAGGCTTGTCGATATTGAACTGCGGATCCGGCGTCACGCTGAGATGGGTGAGGTCGTCGATGATGCCCAGCGTGAAGCCGTGACGCGGGGATTCAGCCTGCAACTCGTCCAGCGCGGCCTTGACCAGCGCCGGCGGGAAGTCTTTGCTGGCGATGCCATAACGGCCGCCGACCACCAGCGGCAGGGTCACCCGCGTGCCGCGCGTCACTGCCTGGGCGAGCACGGCGACTACGTCCTGGTAGACCGGATCGCCGGGTGCGCCGGATTCCTTCGCTTGCTCCAGCACGGCGATGCGTCGCACGGAGGCAGGCAGGACGGCCAGCAGATGCTCGGCGGAGAACGGACGATAGAGCCTGATCTGGACGGCGCCCACTTTCTCGCCCGCGGCAACCAGCACCTTGACGGTCTCGCGAGCGGTTTGGGCGCCCGAGCCCATCAGGATCAGTACGCGCTCGGCATCCGCTGCGCCTTCGTACTCGAACAGCCGATATCGCCGGCTGGTCAGTTCGCCGAAACGCTCGAAGGCTTGCGCGACGATGCCGGGCAGAGCCAGGTAATACGGATTGGTTGCCTCACGCGCCTGGAAGAACGTGTCGGAGTTGTGCGCCGTGCCGCGAACGAACGGTTGCTCCGGGTTCAGCGCGCGCGCGCGGTGTGCGCGGACGAATCGGTCATCGATCATCGCGCGCAGCACCGAGTCATCGAGCAGTTCCAGCGTGTTGAGCTCGTGCGAGGTGCGAAAGCCATCGAAGAAGTGCAGAAACGGGATGCGCGACTCCAGCGTCGCAGCCTGTGCGATCAAGGCGCTGTCGTGCGCCTCCTGCACCGATGCCGAGCTGAGCAGCGCGAATCCCGTAGTGCGTGCGGCCATCACATCGGAATGGTCACCGAAGATCGACAGCGCAGATGTCGCGATCGATCGGGCCGCCACATGGAACACCGTCGAGGTCAGCTCGCCGGCGATCTTGAACATGTTGGGCAGCATCAGCAGCAGGCCCTGCGAGGACGTGAAAGTGGTCGTCAGTGCACCGGACTGTAACGCGCCGTGCGCAGCGCCTGCAGCACCGGCCTCCGACTGCATCTCTTGCACGCGCGGCACGGTGCCCCAGAGATTGGTCTGACCTCGTGCCGACCACTCGTCGGCCAATTCGGCCATCGAGGAGGAAGGCGTGATCGGGTAGATCGCGCAGACCTCGTTCAATTGGTACGCGACCTTCGCGACTGCTGTGTTGCCATCGAGCGTGGTGGTAGTGCTCATGTTCCTTCCGCCGCCGCGCTGGTCTCCGCAACCATGTCGATGGCATGGCATGGACAGCGGTCGAAACAGACAGCGCAACCGGTGCAGGTCTGCATGTTGATCGCATAGCCCCGCCCCGGGCCGAGCTTGACGATGGCATCTTCGGGACACGCGGCATAGCAGTTGTCGCACTCGTAGCAGTTGCCGCACGACAGGCAGCGCTTCGACTCGTATCGCGTCTGCGCGGCGTCGAGCCCGGACACGACCTCGGCAAAGTCATCGCGCTGTGCCGGCGCCAATTCCGATTGATGCATGGCGAGTGTGTCGCTGTACATCGGCAGGTGCAGACCCTCGAACGGAATGATCCGGTGTCGCGGCACTGTCGGCAGAGTTGTGCCGCGCAGCCACGCATCGATGTGCCGCGCCGCGCGTTTGCCCTGGCCCGTCGCGTTGGTCACCGTGCGATGGGTGGGCGTGACGTCGCCACCGGCAAAGATGCCCGTATGGCTGGTCTGAAGGTCCGGGCCCACGATGATGGTTCCATCCGACTGCAACGCAATCCCCGGAATCTTGCGCAGGAAGGCAGTATCGGTGGTCTGCCCCAGCGCCAGCACTAGTGCGTCCGCCTCGAGCGTCTCCAACTCGCCGGTGGGCTGGGGCCGGCCGTCGGCATCGAGCTGCATGCGCTCGACGGTGATGCCTGAGCCGGAGATCTCCTTGATGCCGCTCAGCCACCTTATTTTTACGCCTTCCGCGATCGCTTCATCGGCTTCGGTCGGGTGCGCTGGCATGTGAGCACGATCGCGTCTGTAGATGATGAGGGCGTCTACGGCACCGAGCCGCCGTGCAGTGCGCGCCGCGTCCATTGCGGTGTTGCCGCCGCCGTAGATCACTACTCGGCGCCCCAGCTGCGGCCTCTCGCCGCCCGCCACGTGCCGCAACAGCGACACTGCTTCGAGCACCTTTGCTGAATCGCGCGCCGGAATCTCGACATGGCTGCTCACCTGCGCACCGACGGCGATATACACCGCATCGAAGCGGCCGTCCTGCTGTTCGGCCAATACATCCTCGATCCTGTGATTGAAGACGAAGCGCACGCCCAGGGTCGTCAGACGTGCTGCTTCCTTTTCTACGACGTCGCGGGGCAAGCGGTAAGCCGGGATGCCGAAATGCAGCATGCCGCCCGCCACTGGACCGCTTTCATGAACTTCGACCTGGTGGCCGAGCCGCGCCAGGTGATAGGCGGCGCTGAGCCCGCTCGGACCGGCGCCGACCACCAGCGCGCGCTTGCCGGATGGCGCTGCTTCGATCGGCATGGGCCAATTGTTGGCAACAGCCTGGTCGCCGAGGAAGCGCTCGACGGCGTGAATGCTCACGGTGCTGTCCAGATGCTTGCGGTTGCAGCTCGTTTCGCAGGGGTGGTAGCACACGCGCCCGTGAATGGCGGGGAACGGATTGTCGCGGATCAGCACTTCCCACGCATTCTGGAAGCGGCCTGCCTGCGCATGGTCGAGCCAGCCCTGGATGTCCTCGCCGGCCGGGCAGGCGTCATTGCAGGGCGGCAGCAGATTCACGTACACGGGGTGACTCGTGCGCACCGATCCCACCATCTGCCGGCGCGTCGTGTCGACGGGAACGCTGATATCGGCCTGCAGCTTGGCGGTCATTGGCTGATCTCCATGGTCCGGTGAGTGCCGCCCGGCAGCTTGACTCAAGAGCCCGATGCACGGTATCGGCGTGTTCCTCGCGCGCGCGACCACCGAATAGATTGCGAAGTCTCCATCATCCCCGCGCCAGTCGGTTTTGTGAGTATGGCAAGAGGCGCGACCCCGCGCTTTGATCCTCCATCAGGTGTCCGCAGCCAGCTACGGAACGCCTCACGACGCGATTGAGTTCGGTATCGGGCGAGCAGCATCACGCTGCGAGCAGTTCGCGGAGTACTGAGAGCAACTCGTCTGCATCGAGCTGACGGCGCACGGCTGCGATCACCTGGACTCCTGTCTCCGCATTGGTCAGGTGGTAGTCGTCGATGCCTGGCATGCCGGTCGCGGAAGCGTTTGGGCAGCAGCACTTCGACGCGCTGACCTGCGATCTCGTTGGCGTCGTAGCCGAAGAGTGAAGTGAGTTGTCGATTCGCAAATACGATGGCGCCCGACGCTTGTTGCGACCTTCTGTACGCTATCGCACGTAGGGTCGATGGCGGCTCCGGGCAGGTGTTACGCGTGCCAGCGTGCGATACCGAACAGAAGACGGCGTGACAGTCTGCCAACCATGCGTCATGAGGCAGGATTCGATTGCCGTCCCGCGGCGTCGAAGCGTTGAGGTACCCGCAACGCTCGCGGAAAGCAATGCACGGCTCATGCGATCCGATATCGGCCGGGTGAAACCAAGGAGCGTCACATGCGGCACCCGTCGTCAGCATTGTGTTTCGTTGGGTTGAGCGCACTGCTGGGATGTTCGGCGAAGGCATCGACTGCATCCATCGCATCTGAACGTTCCCCAATCCGTCCGCACTCCTACAGCCTGCCCCTGACGTTTGAAGCCAATCAGGGACAGACCGATGCTCGAGTCGATTTCCTGGCTCGTGGCGAGAACTACACAGTTTTCCTGACACCCACGGAGGCGGTGTTTGCATTGTCGCGCCCAGGAGCCGCAACCCTGCAGGCTCCGCAGCGCAACCTGTCTGAAGGGTCTGCGCCCGAAGCGACACGATCGTATCGCAGCGTGATGCGGATGCAGCTCGTCAATAGCGCTCGTGATACTCGAGTGCAGGGATTTGAGGAGCTCCCTGGCAAGGTGAACTACTTCCGCAGCAATGACTCCGCGCAGTGGCGAACCAATGTTCGCACCTACAAGAGAGTCAAGTACACGGCGGTGTATCCGGGTATCGATTTGGTCTACTACGGTCAGCCACTGCAGCTCGAATACGACTTCATCGTGGCTCCGGGTGCAGATCCGAGCGCTATCAAGCTCGCCTTCACCGGCGCCGACTATGCCACCGTCGATGCGCGCGGCGATCTGGTGCTGAAAACAGCCGGCGGACCACTGCGCTTTCACAAGCCGGTCATCTACCAGACCGACGGCGCGCGCCGAGACAATGTTGAGGGCGGTTACGTGCGGATGAGTTCGCGCGAGATCGGATTTCGAGTGGGCGGCTATGACCGCACACGCCCGCTCATCATCGATCCCGTGCTGAACTACTCCACCTACCTGGGCGGGAGCGGCGAGGATAGCGCGGAAGGGATTGCGGTTGATGCCAAGGGCGCGATTTATGTGTCCGGTACGACTGGATCTGCGGACTTTCCAACCGCCAATGCACTTCAGCGCGCTGGAGGCGGCGTCTCGGATGCCTTTGTTGCGAAGCTGTCAGCCGACGGCACGACTCTGATCTATGCGACTTACCTCGGAGGTAGCGCGAGCGAAGGGGAGATTGCTCAGCCAGCAGGAAAAACTATCGCCGTGGATGCCGCGGGCGCCGCATACGTTGCCGGCGTCACCCAGTCGTCCGACTTCCCCGTGGTGCGCGCTTTGCAGGATAGGTTCAAAGGTGACGTAGACGCTTTCGTCGCAAAACTCAGTGCGGACGGCTCCCGGCTCATCTACTCGACGTATCTCGGAGGCAGCAAGAGCGAAGCGTACGCGGCCATTGCCATAGATCCCACAGGCGCCGCACACATCTCGGGTACTACGTCCTCAACTGACTTCCCTACTACTGCAAGTGCCTTTCAGCCTAATTGGATGGTCGACAGCGAGGCGCATGCGTTCGTGGCGAAACTTACGCCGGACGGTACTGCCCTGGCCTATTCGACCTATCTCGGCGGCAGTGGAGTCGATGTAGCTCGCGGTATCGCCGTGGATGCACTCGGCGCGGCGTACGTTGTGGGGATCACGACGTCTGGCGACTTCCCCACGGTAAATCCTTTCTCAGGCGTCAAGCGGGGCGGCGATTGGGATGCGTTTGTCACGAAGCTCGCACCCGACGGCAAGCGGCTCATCTATTCCACCTATCTCGGTGGCACAGACTATGAAGACGGCTTCGGCATCGCGTTGGACGCGAGTGGTGCTGCGTACGTGATAGGGGAGACCACGTCGGGAGATTTCCCCACGAAGAATCCTCTGCAACCGGAGCACGGCGGTACCACTGCGTCGCGTTCGGATCTGGATGCCTATGTGGTGAAGCTCGCACCCGCTGGCAATGCGATGGTGTATGGAACGTTTCTGGGCGGCTTCGAATGGGATCGCGGCTACAGCATCGCCGTCGATCCGGCGGGAGCGGCCTATGTTGCTGGATTTACCTACTCGCGAGATTTTCCAACGGTGGCTGCGTCACAAGCGACGCTCCGCGGTCCCAGGGACGCATTCGTTGCGAAGCTCAGTCCGGACGGTACCGCCCTGGTCTATTCCACGTATTTGGGCGGCAGAGCGGGCGATGTCGTCAATGCCATTTCCGTAGATGCTGCGGGGATCGCGTACGTTACCGGCTTCACAGAATCGAGCACCTTTCCCACGCTGGCTCCCCTGCAACCGGCGTTCGGTGGGGGCGTCAGCGATGCATTCGTCACCAAGCTGGTAGCGACCGCTCCGTCGCAGCAACCACACGTTGTGGTGAGCCCAGAGAGCGAGGACTTCCCGGCGGAATCAAGGGACATCAAGTTCGGCGAAGCGGTCGCTATCCGCAACGGAATCGCCTTTGTTGGCAGCCCGAAAGCGGCTGACGGTGGACACGTTGCGGTCTTGAATCTGACCCCGAGCGGATGGGAGCGTGTCGACACGATCAAGCTTCCGCAGTCTGTTGCTCACGACACAGGAGAAACAGAGTTTGGACGCGTGCTCACTTGGCGCGACGGCGTGCTCATGGTCGGCGGCAACAAGGCCGCTTACTATTTCTCGCGCCGCGACGGCATCTGGACGTTTCGTAACGTCCTGCGACCCCAGTCCCTGTCACCGGGGAGCGTCTTTCCGGTCGCGCTGCGCTACGAGCGCGGCGAGACCGAAATCACCGCACGCCCTGAGTTACCACATTTCATTGGCACGCTGCTCGCCACTGAACTCGCGGCCCCGTGCTGTCCGAGCCGAGTGCACATATTCTATAAGTACCCCACGGGCAACGGATTCTTTTATGCCGGCTTCGTGCAGCCGTTCGATAGCCGGGCCGGCGACAACTTCGGTGCCGACCTCAGCATGACCAACCGTGCGTTCGTCGTCGGCTCGCCGCGCGGATCCCGCAGCCGGATCGCCGGCTTACCCGCTTACGACCAATCTGGTGCGGCATACATATTCGTGCGCGGCGCTGGCACTGACGGGCGGTGGAAGCAGAGTCAGAAGCTCTTGCCCAGCGAGCCGGCGGCCGGTTTCGGAACAGCAGTCGCGATCGACAATGACATGATCATCGTCGGCGCGCCGAAGATCGACATCGAAGGACCGCCTGCAGGCCCGGCTACGGCCGATGGACACACGGCCGGCGGCGCTGCTTACGTCTTTGTGCCCGGCGTCGGTCGGTACGTGCAGACGCGCAAGCTGCGGCCACGGCCTGCCGAGCTCCTTCGGTACCAAGACTTCGGCTATCGCGTCGCGATGTTCGGTCCGCGTGTCGTGGTCAGTGCTGCCAGGCCCTACGCACCTGACGGCTTCTTTCCATTCGGGCTCGAAGTCGCATACACGCGCGATGGCACGAGCCTGCTGCCGCACGGAATCGCGCAGGGGCACGTGGTAGCCGCTTCTATGGCGTTGGCCAACAATTGGCTGCTGCTCGGCGTGCCCTATGAGAGGTCGTGTCCGTCCGGGTGCGTCGGGTCGGCGCACATCTACGATGTGAACCGGCTCCCGCAGTAGGCTGCCATCTCGCGGGCACAGTGCGATGCCATGAAGAAGAGACTGCTGGCACTGACGTTTACCGCGGTGATGCTCACGACCGGTTCGGTCGCAAGCGCCGCAGCCGATCGGGTGGTCGAGTTGACAATGGATGCACTCGACCTCAAGGCGGACGCGCGGCACGGGGCGGCACTCTACAGCGAGCAGTGTGTGGGTTGTCACGGGCGTGAGGCGCAGGGCGCGGGACAGCATGATGTGCCTGCACTCGCCTCGCAGCGCCGCGCTTACGTCATCAGGCAGCTCGCCGCGTTTAGCGAGCATGACCGTATCGCGACGCAAATGCACCGGGTGGTCTCTCGCGAAGCTGTGAGCCAACCCCAGTCCTGGGCTGACCTGGCGCTGTACCTCAACAATTTGCCGCCTCCTAAGGGCGCTCACACGGGCGACGGAAAATACTTGTCGCTCGGCGAGGCGAGTTACCAGCAATTCTGCAGCAGTTGCCATGAGGAAGATGCTCGTGGCGATGATGATGGCTTCGTGCCCTCTCTGCGCAATCAGCACTATCGATATCTGGTGAAGGAGATGCGCAACCTCGCTGCAGGTCACCGGTTCAACGTCGACGAGGACCTGGCGCGATCCTTCAGGAACCTGAAGGCAGACGAGATGGAAGGGCTCGCGGACTACCTGTCGCGCATGCAGGGCCCGGTTCGCGACCGCGCGTCCGAGGAGTGACAGCACGGTCAGCCACTGACGGCAGCTTCATACTTCAGGCTCAGCGTCGGACTGCCTGCTGCTCGTCCTCCTTCGTCGGAGCCGCACGGCCGAATGAGCAGAACCGGCTTTGGTGCGGATACCCGATGAGCGCACTTGCGCTGTATGGCGTTGCAGAAGGCCGGTGAACTCGCTCGCAGCCATTGCCTTGCCGAAACAGTGCCCTTGCCCCAGGAGACAGGCGTGTCTCTGCAGCGCTGCCAACTGTTCTGAAGTTTCCACGCCTTCCGCAACCACACGCATGTGGAGAGCCTTCCCCATGCTGACGACGAGACCGACGATGATGGCGTCCTGAGCATTCGTAGCGAGATCGCGCACGAAGGAGTGGTCGATCTTCAACGCATCGATCGGAAAGCGCTTGAGATGACTCAGACTCGAGTAACCGGTGCCGAAGTCATCCAGGGCAAGCTGTATGCCCAGCTCCTTGAGGGAATGCAGAACGGCTGCGGTGGATGTCGAGTCCTGCATGAGGACGGTCTCGGTGAGCTCGAGCTCGAGATAGCAGGGTGCGAGGCCGGTTTCGGCGAGGATTGTCCGCACACCCGTCACAAAATCCTTGTGTCGCAGTTCAATGGTGGAGATGTTGACCGCGACGCGCACGGCGGGCAAGCGTGCGTCTTGCCAAGCGCGCGCCTGGCGGCAGGCCTCACGCAGAACCCACCGGCCGATTGCCACTATCAGGCCGGACTCCTCTGCTATTGGCACGAATTGCGCGGGAGGCACCAGCCCATGATGCGGGTGGCGCCAACGCACGAGCGCCTCTACGCCCTCGATCGCGCGCGTCTGAAGATTGACTATCGGCTGGTAGTACAACTCAAACTGCCGCCGCTCCAGGGCGTGGCGCAGTCCATACTCGAGGGCATGCCGCTCGATCGCGCGAGCCGTCATGGCGCGGTCGAAAAACTGATAGTTGTTTCGACCGACATCCTTGGCGTGGTACATCGCAAGATCCGCATGCTTCATCAGGGTCTCCGCATCCGTGCCGTCATTCGGATAGGCGGCGATGCCGATGCTCGCTGTAAGGTGCAGCTTGTGCTGGTCGATGCAGTAGGGAGCGCTCAACGCCAGGAGTACTTTTTCCGCACAGACGGCCGCATCGGCAGCGTGTGTGACCTCGGAGAGCAGGATCACGAATTCATCACCGCCGTGCCGGCTCACCGTGTCGGAGTTGCGTACGCAACTATGGAGACGCTGCGCTGCCTCGCGCAGCAGGCGGTCACCTATCTCGTGGCCCAGTGAGTCGTTGATCTGCTTGAAACGGTCCACGTCGAGGAACAGCACTGCCAGTTGCTGCGCGTGCCGGTGCGCCAGAGCTATCGCCTGGGCCAGCCGGTCGTTCAGTACCGCCCGGTTGGGCAAGTTCGTGAGGCTGTCGTGCTGGGCGAGATAGGACATTCGCAGTGACAACGCCCGCGTCGTGCTCACATCGTGAAACACCATGACGGCGCCGGTCACGCGACCCCGGCGGTCGTGGATCGGCGCCGCGGAATCCTCGATGGCAGCCTCGACTCCGTCGCGCCGGATCAGAATGCAGTTCGGTGTGAGGCAGACGGTTCTGTTCTCGCGAATCGCCAGCGTCATGGGATTCGCCGCCGGCGCACGAGTGTCTGCATTTACGATGCGGAACACGTCCTCGAGCCGTTGGCCGGCCGCCTCTTCACGCGACCAGCCCGTCATGCTTTCGGCGACGGCGTTCAGATAGGTCACCTTGCCCGAGACGTCACTGCTCATGACTGCGTCGCCGATGGAATTGAGCGTCACCTCGGCGCGCTCCTTTTCTTCGAATAGTGCCTCGGCATTCGCTGCGCGCTCCACCATGCTGCGCAGAGCCTTCGGCAGCAGGTGATCATCGAGGCGGTCCTTCAGCAGATAGTCCTGTGCGCCCCGCTGCACAGCGAGCTTGGCGAGATCTTCATGTTGCGGAGCGCTCAGAACCAACATCGGAATCTGCGGTGCCGCGTGAAACAGCCGCTCGAAGGTGTCGAGGCCGCAGCTGTCGGGCAGGAAAAGGTCCAGCAGTACCGCCGCTATCGCGTCCGCGCCGTGCTGCCGCTGGCGGTCCAATCGTCGCAGACCCTCACCGCAGCTCTTGACCCATTCGACTTGAAACGGCCCATCGCTGGAGTGGATCAGCGCCTCGCAAACTGCTTGGGCGCCCGCGCGATCCTCCTGGACCAGTAGTATGGTTTGCGCCATCGGGCTCCCTTGCCAGCAAAACGCACTGCCGCAGTATTCAAGCAGAGGGTCCGCCGGGCGCACTGTGCGGTATCGAACATTCAAGCAGCGGGGCAGCCGTCGATGTCGTGCTGCGCAGGACGCGCTCCCGCACTGTCTTCCACGACTGAGCATCGAAGTGAGGTTGCCGTCAGGGCTTCGTAGAACGCGCGAGCGTTCGCGGGCCCCATCCAATCGAAACGCATAGGGCCACGATCGCCAGGATGATGCCGGTGATGCGCGGATCGTAATGCGACCCATGGTTCGGAAACATCTGCCAACTCACGTTCGTCATTGCATGGAACAGCGCGGCGCCGAACACGCTCTTGCCAGTGTTGTTGTAGAGCCAGGTGTGCAGAACGCGTGTAGCCAGGGTGCCTGCACACCACCATGCGATCCAACCGGGTGCGCGGCCAACCTGCAGTAGAGGAACTACGTGCCATGCTGCCCACACGAGCCCGATGATCAGGCTCGCCAGCAGCGCGCCCCATCGATTCTGTAGTGGGTCCAGAGCGTAGCCAGACCAGCCGAGCTCTTCTGCCATAGCAGCAAGGAAGAACAGCAGGAACAAGGCGGGAACGATCGAGATGGACAGAGCAGGTGCAGGCAGCGGCAGATCGAGCACTCGCATCGCGAGGTAGGCCAACGCTGCAGTCGCTGGCATGAGGAGCAGGATCGGTGCGTACCAGGCCTTGCTCTTGATCAGTCGAAAGTCGAGCGCCCGCTTGAGGTGTGCAGTAACCGCTGCGGAGCCGCCTTGGAACGCAACGAGGATCAGCGAGGCAATGAGAGGGCAGAGGACCATGACTGCACTCAGGGGCAGGCCTGGGAGCAGTTGAATCTGTCCGAGTGAGGCGACCAACCAGAACGGACCCGAAAGCGCAAAGACCAGCAGAAAGAACACTGCAGCCGACCGGCCGGGTTTCGCAGCGAGCTGCGTAGCGGATGTGCGTGCGATAGGTAACATCTTTCTTGCTGCTCGCGAGATCGGCAATGCTACGCTGCCCAGGTGAATCATCCATCCGGGAGTATCTATCTTCTGATTCTCGCAGTCTTCGTCGTTACTGCAGTCGGCGTCTACTCGGTCTTTGCCCGGGATCTTTCGTTGGCGCGCGCCCGCCTCGCCGGTCACAGCGAGACCCTGCAAACGTCGCTCGGTACGCTGGAATACTCCGTGCGCGGAACCGGCGAGCCGATTCTCGCGATTCACGGCGCAGGCGGAGGTTTCGATCAGGCCATCGACATGACTGGTGCGCTGGCCGAATACCAATATCGGCTGATCGCGCCGTCACGGTTTGGCTACCTGCGTTCGAGTCTGCCAACTGACCTTAGCGTCGCGATGCAGGCCGACGCATATGCCGAGCTACTGGATCATTTGGGAATCGACAAGGTCGTCATCGTCGCCATCTCTGCCGGCGCCTGGTCGTCACTACAGTTTGCAATCCGCCATCCGCAACGGTGCCGGGCGCTGGTGCTGATCGTTCCTGCCGACTACCTGCCCGAAGGCACAGCGGTTCACGGCGGTGCCTTCGTCACTGCAATGATCAGCTCCGATTTCTTCGCGTGGGCAGCATTGCGCCTCACTCCGATCATGCCCGGCGCGATGAGCGAGTCGATGTTGGGCACGGCTTCCGCTGTTGTGCGCTCGGCGGATGCCGCCGAAAAGGCCCGCGTCGGTCAACTGCTGGATCACCTGCTGCCCATGAGCCCGCGGTACGAGGGAATGCAATTCGACATTCATACGGCTGCCATGCGCGAGCCGTACGCCATCGAGAAGATCGCCTGCCCGGTCCTGACGATCAGTGCGGCAGACGACCGATTCGGCACGGCCGCTCGAGCTCGATACATCGCGAACAGCGTGGCGCACGGCAGAGCCCTCATCTTCCCCTCCGGTGGCCATGCGCTGGTGGGCCGCTATGCCGAGGCGATGCGCGAAAGCGTCGCGTTCATCAAGAGCCTATGAGCTAGCGCAGCTGGGCTCCCGCCGCTTACGACGCGCGCGTACGCGCGCTTAGTTGAGCAACGAACTCGCCGTACGCGCGCACGGCGCCTCGCTCGATGCAGTCCGCTTCGGCGCTCAGCGCAGCGGCGCTCCGGTCCAGTACGTCCAGGAAGTCACGCCATAGCCGGCCGGTTCGCTGGCCGTGGCCGTAGAGGAAACGAGCACCGCGTAGGCACGAGATGCCTTGAAGCGCAGTGGCTTGCTCGAGAACCACTTGACCGCCCAGCGTCGACCCTTCGAGCACGTACAGCGCTCCGAGCGCCTCGAACAGATTCTCGGGGGCAACCATGAGTTGCGGCGGCCTCGCTATGTCCGCTGCCAGCGCCGACAGATCCTCCGCTAGCCAGCGCATGCGCTTTCTCTCTTCGAGATCGATCCCGAGCTGCGTCCAGTCGAAGCGCACGAGAGATTGCTCGAACGCACCATGTACGCGCGCTAGTGCCTGCAGCAGCTCGATGTAGCCCTGAATCGATGCAAGGCGCTGCCCCAGATCCATGGCTCGCTCCGCGGCGTCATGACAATCGCGCGTTCGCTCGCGCAGGCGCTGATGCATGGAGGTGCATAACCTGTTCGCAGCGCTCATGTGTTCGCGACGCCACGCACGCTGCGATCCAGTTCCTGCAGCAGCCGGTCGAGATCGTAGGGCTTGCGAACGGCGGCAGAATCCCTGAATTCCTCGGGCCAGTGGGTGACATCCGAGAATCCGGTCGTGAACACGATAGGGATCTTGCGGGCCCGGACGATGGTCGCAATCGGCCAAACGGCTTCGCCGTTGACGTCGATATCGAGGAGCGCGATGTCGAAGGGAGCGCGCGCCGCAGCTTCGGTGGATTCGGCAAGCGTCTGGAATGGGCCCACGACGTGGGCGGCGGCGGCGCTGATCGAGTCCACCAGGTCCAGCGACACGATCGGATTGTCCTCGACGACCAGGACTTTGATGCCATTCAGCCGCGCGGGGGCGACGGGAGGAGCGAGCTCGGTTGCGCGCGGTGCAGCGCTCGACTCTTCCAGCACGAGGCGCTCTGCCGCGAGCACGATCGTGCACCTGACGCCGGCGGGCTCGAAGCATAGAGACACTTGTGCGCCGCTCGCCTCGCCGGCGAAGATCTTCTCCAGCAGCACGCGACCAAAGCCGCTGCGAGTGGGCTGGGCGACTGCTGGGCCGTTGCGCTCCAGCCATTCCACGCGCACCGAAGGTGGCTCCGACTCACGCGTGACGCGCGTGCAAGTGACGACAACGGATCCGTGCGGCGTCGACAGAGCACCGTACTTGGCCGCGTTGGTCGCCAGCTCGTGGAATACCAGGGATAGCGCCAGCGCGGCGGATGGCTGCAGCAGGAAATCCTCGCCTTCGATTCTGACACCGACGGTCTCGGTGGGACGAAACGGTGCCAACTCATCGCGGACCAATTGCTGCAGCGACGCGCCCGTCCATCGCGAAGAGGTGAGCAGGTCATGAGCGCGCGCCATCGAGATCAGGCGCAGCTCTATCGCCTTGACGAAGCCAGCCAGCGATTCGGCGCTCTTGCCAGAGAAGCGGACCAGCGACTGAATGGTCGCGAGGACATTCTTGACCCGATGATCGAGCTCGGCCATGACGAGGTGCTGGCGTTTGCTGAGCGTTTCGCGCTGACGCGCTGCTGCCTGCAGTCGCAGCAGCTCCATTTCGAGCAGCTCCGCGCGCAGACTGTTCGCGGCCTCGACCTCGTCGGCGCTCCACGCTTGCGAGCGGCCTCGCACAGTCTCGCGCCAAGCGGCAAACGACGTTCGCGGCGAGAGCCGAGCAGCACTCTGCACGACTGCTTTGCGAGGATCGCCCGCCCAGGTCACGGTCGTGGCCAGCTCTGGCCGAAACCACAGCACATAGCAGCGCGGCGCATTCGGGAGGGCGATTGCGAGCAATCCGGCTGCCAGAGCGGCATCGTTGGCGTCACTCGAAACGTGCTCCGCCAGACGATCCGTATGCCACAGGCCGAGATGAGGCTGACTGTCCAGCCAGCTGAGCAGGCGGGCAATCGCGCCCGCAGAGGGAATACAGCCGGCGCACGCGCTCTCGCCATTCGCGTGAACGACAATGCCGCTTGCCGAGACCAGCTGCACCAACTCATCCAGCTTGTCGAGCAAGCCCTCAGGAAAGGGCTGTTGCGCGAGCGCCTTGACGACGCGGTGGTGGATATCGCGTCGGGCCGCGTCGCGCTGTGCGTACTCGAGATCCAGACAGGTCGTCAGTTGCAGAGAGGCGAGCTGCGCAAAGAGCTCCAGCCCGCTTCTGAGACTGCAGCTGGGCCGCAGTGGCGCCTGATGGTGACACGCAATCAGTCCCCAAAGCCGTCCGCGCACCACCAGAGAGAGCGACAGGGATGCGCGAACACCCATGTTCGCAAGGTATTCGAGATGAACGGGGGAGACGCTGCGTAGCGAACTGAACGTGAGATCGAGCGGCCGGTCGGTCAGCGGATTTTCGACGGGCCAGATCGGCGCAGGCGAGTAACGCGCGTCGGGAATGCAGCGGATCCAGTTGCTCAGGTACAGCGCTCGCGCCTGCTGCGGAATGTCGCTCGCCGGGTAGCGTAGCCCGAGCAGCGAATCTGTCGCGTCGTCGCGGCGCCGCTCTGCGACGACGTGCCCATCGCCGCTTTCGTCGAAACGATAGACCATGACCCGATCGAATCCGGTGGCCCGCTGCACTTCGTCCACGATGCGCTCGAGGAGCTCCTGCACCGATTCTGCATTCCCGATGCGCGCAGCCATTCCGTGAACCACATCCACCGCCTCGCCGGCAGCGGGCGAATGACTGGATTCGAGCTCGACGACGAGCAAGCCGTCGCTGGCATGCGCCGCAACGTCCAGCGTGCCGGCACTGGTGTGCAATTGGAATGCGAACCAGGGACGCGACGAGACAGGCGGGCGCGCGAAAAGACCGTCCATGCGAGCCAGCGCTGATTCACCGAGCAATGTGCGCAGGGACGTTCCACGCACGATGTGAGGATCGATACCAAGCAACGACCGCGTATCACCGCCCAATTGCACGACAGTCAGATCGTCCGGTCGGACTGCAAGCAGTATTCCGTGTGGTTGAATGCTGCCCGGAATGTGGATCGGCTCCTGGTCGCACGCAGCGTTGACGAGAGATCTGGCAAGCTGGGAATCGATCATTCACGTATCCTGCGCCCTCGGCGGGCGGCTCGATGCAAGGGGGATCCGCGTAGAGACCCAGTGTATTTCCCGTTTGACGGCGGGTCATGGCATGCAGTGCCATGCTTGACTGGTAGTGCCACAAAGAGGAGCGGGCTGCGGTGCTGACGAGTGGGGTTCCGTTGCGAGAGCACGAGGCATTTCGGGCCGAAAGTCTCGACGATCTGTTTCGGGCTGTTGAAGCCACGCTGGCCGCGGCCTGCGTCGCTGCGCCGCGCCAACAACCCGTCGACGCAGTGGCGAATCACTACCGTTTGTCCGCGGGTGAGCTGTGGTTCTGCTCGTACGGGTCGCCCATCAGCCTGGAGTTCGCTGAGAGCAACTACCTGCGCATCCAGTTTCGGCATGCCGGGGCTGGCGCAACGAAGGTCAGCGGCGCAGTCACGCCTGTGACTGCGCGACAGGGGTGCATCTCGTCCGCGGCGGCGATCATCGATTTTCCCGAGGGCTTTCAGCAACTGGTGTGGCGCCTGGACCGCGACGCGCTGGTTCGAAAGTTCGTAGCGCTCACGGACCGTCCGGCCATCCGTGCCATCGAGTTTGCCAACGTCCTGGCGCTCGACAGCACCGCGGGAGAAGGGTTGCTGTCGATCCTCAGGTGCATGCTCGGCATCATCGATCGCACTGGTTCGCAATCCAGCGAGCTGGTGCTACGGGAAATGGAGCAGGCGTTGATCGTGTCGCTGCTGAGCAGCGGCGATCACAGTCATCGCGACACCATCGCAGGTATGCCGCCGCAGTTGACACCCGGGCACGTACGTCGCGTCGAGGAATACATCGAGGCGAACTGCCACAATCCGCTTGAGATCGAACAGCTCGCTTTGGTCGCCGGTGCGAGCGTCCGCAGTATCTACAGAGAGTTCCGACGCCATCGTGGGTACTCTCCCATGGAGTTCGCCAAGCAGCGACGCCTGTTGGGAGCGAGAAGCCTGCTGACGGACCGCGGCACGCGGCTCACGATCACGCAAGTGGCGCTGGCGTGCGGCTTCAATGATGTCAGTCATTTCAGCCGGGAGTTCTCCAAGGCGTTCGGCGAGGCGCCTTCTGCGTTCCTGAAGCGGCGCGGGCGGTGACCCGAGTAGAGACTCCACTTGAAGGCAGAGTCGGCGGCCACTCACGTTGTTCCACGTAGTCGATCGTGACCTCTCACGGCTGCACGCTGCACCGGCGAGTGTCAGACTGGTTTCGATGATCGACGTGCACCAGATCGCTCCCGTCCACGCAACAACGTTCGATCCGCGCATCGCGCATTCAATCGCGCGTGATACAGCGGCACCGATCGAATTGGTGTCGCGCATCTATCGGGAGGAATTGGCTGCGTTGGTGCGCGAAGCACGAGTCACACAATTCCTGCACTTAATCGCCGGTCGCCGAGCGCGCTTGAGACTGCGACGGCATTGACGGTCTGGATTGCCGGCGGCTTCGCCGGCGGCGTGTACCAGCGCTCCTTGGTCACGACCTGCATCTCGGCGGGGTCGGTCATGTAATGCGGCGACATGATCTGCACCCCGTGTTCATTGAACACATCCTGGATGTTGGCGTGCAGACCTCTCAGCATGTTGATGCGCTCGCTCGGATCGTCGATGAGCGAGTGGGCGATCAGGCGGTATTCGACGTAGAAATCCGCGAGCGCGATCTGACGCACCTTCGCCACGGACAATGACGATCCCACCGACGATCCGCGCTTCGGCATGTATTGAGTTGGGCGATCTCGACCGCGGCTACCATGCAATCGACATCAGCGGCAAAGACGCGCGCCTGTACAGCTTCACCTGTCCGCTTGATGTCGGCGTGATCCTGGTGGCCATTCCCAAGTACACGAAAGGAAAGCTGGCGCTCACTGCCAAAAGAAAAGACGGGCAGCCGCTCACGTCGAAGGTCGAGGCGCTCGATGCGCCCAAGGAAAACTCGGGATATCTGCTGGCGCCGCCGGGTAAGGTAGATCAGCGCAGCGTCGCCACCGTTGATGGCACCGGTGCGCCGCGCGAGATCAAGGAATGGCAGGCCATCATGGATTACCTGCGCGACCTGCCCGTCACCAAGAAGGGCGAGCTTCCCACGATCCCGGTCGACGAGCGCGCTGCAGAGGTCCGCGCGATCAAACCGGCGTGACAGATTGCGGTGAGATCTATATGCGAACGCAGCGGGGCCGCGCATACTGTCCTTCCGGTGACCAAGACGCGGATGAGAAGTACGCATGTGCGGCAAGGGCTCCTGTGCCTCGCCGTGCCGCTGTTCACGTCGCTGGCGCTGACCCGGACCGCGTACGCGGCCGACGCCTCGGAGTTCTGGCCCGAGGCAAATGTCTTCGTAACTCTGAATCCACGCACGCGGCTGTTCTTCGACGCCGCGTATGCTGACGGCAAGGAATCGGACCATTCCTCGCTGGATCTCGCCGCTTACTTCGACGTCTCCATCAAACCGATTCTCAGAGAGAAGCTGCAGGCGGAAGACTGGCAGCGAAGCCGGTACCTCTGGGCGAGAGTCGGTTACGACCGCATCTACAACAGCACGGACGATTCGGGTGCAGAGGTTGCCGAGAATCGCGGGATCGTCGCCGTCTATGCCAAGGCCCTGCTGCCCGCCGGATTCGTGACCGAAGCCCGCGCTCGGGCCGACCTGCGCTGGATCGGGGACGACTACTCGACTCGCTATCGCTTCCGCGTCGAGATCAATCGCGAGTTCACCGTGCACGACTACACGATCGTCCCGTATTTCAACGTCGAGTGGTTCTACGACACGCGTCACGATGGCTGGGCCAGAACGCTCTACCAGCTAGGCCCGGAAGTCACGATCAACAAACACTTTCGCTTCGAGCTCTACCTGGCGCGACAGAGCGACCGGCTGCCACAGAAGAGCGACCTCGATGCACTCGGTCTCAATCTCAAGTGGTACTACTGAGCCACGACGACCTCGGGTCGCGTCAGGGAATCTGCGCGTGCATCCGATCATCTGCCCTGAAGAACTTGCGTGCCAGGGCGACGAGTGCACCGTCGCTCGGATGATCGAGCGCCTCGACTGCCGAGATGCGTTTCGCGAGATCCGGGCGGTGTTCCGTCATGTAACGCTGCAACTCCACCTTGGCATTCGCCGGTCCGGTGATCAGGATTGCGCCTGTGTGCGTCAGCGCGCCGACGACGCGCGCAAAGAACTCCTTGTCCACTCCCAGATGTCCGCTGTCCCCCGAGTTTGCCTTGTGGTGCAGGTTCTGCCCGCCGCCGTGCGAATACACCACCAGGCGATCGACGTCGCTGGCGCTGACGTGAAAGATCTTGGCCTCACGATGGTCGATCCAGACGATCGCATGATAATGGTTTTGCATGATGTTCCCGGCTCCTCGTCGGCGCTCAAATGTGTCTGCACGCAGCGTTGCTGATGCGGACGAGTCTAGCGGGCAAAGGTCTCATTTGCCCTCAGGGGCTTCCGGCAATAGCTGCGGGTCTTCCTGATCGCACCTGTCAGCCGGTCGCGATGGGCGAGCGCCGGTTACCTGG
>Ga0068864_100000451_pt1 | contig 35495 bp, 50 predicted proteins | sample KBSSwiS72_FD_66586 | JGI IMG/M metagenome (GOLD analysis project Ga0068864, IMG submission 66586) | Switchgrass rhizosphere microbial communities from Kellogg Biological Station, Michigan, USA - KBS Switchgrass S7-2 | ecosystem: Host-associated > Plants > Roots > Rhizosphere > Soil ...
CTGCACAAGACCCGCCCGGGCCGCGCGGTGAAGGCGCTGATCGAGCGGCGTGACGGCAAGTGGTGCCGCTACTGCGGGATCGAGTTCACCGAGGGCCGCGGCGACCGCCGCAGTATGCAGCGCAAGACCTTCGACTTCGTCGATCCGGCGTTCGTCCCTCAGATGGTCGACCCCACCCGCGAGCAGATCGAAGACGCTGCCGATGCGATCGTTCTCGCATGTGGCTTCTGCAACGCGGCCAAGGGCGACCGCACTCCGCAGGACGCTGACCTGGTACTTCTACCCGCGCCGGGCGACCAGCGGAACCACTCGCGATCTGCTCGCGAACAGATCGCGGCGGCCTCCGGAACTACTCGCGAGGTCGGGACGGGTCGCAACGGCGCGGAACAGATCGGGACGGACCTGGGCGGCTCATACCTGGTCGAGACGGGCCTGATCGGCTCGGCACTGGATGCTGCTGGCGATGCCGAAGGCGTCGCCGCTCACCTCACTGAGGTGTCGTCGTGAGACGCAAGGTCGGCAAGAACAAGGGCCGCCGAGCCTGCCCCACGGGCAAGGTCCGGTTTCGAGACCGGCAATCAGCAGCTGAGGCATTGCACCGATCGAAGGTTTCCACGCGTCAGGTGGTGCCCGTCCGTTGCTACGAATGCCCGCTCTGCCACGGGTTCCACCTCACATCACGGAACGAACGATGAAGGAGAGCACTAATCGACGAGGCGTTGGACTATTGGCACTCATGTGCCGAGGCGCGCACCGCCCCGCGATTTGACGACTGCATTCGTCGATTGCACCGCGCGGTCGGTGCTGCGCGGGCGCTTTGGGACTTCATGGTGTCGCTCGCGCCCGATGGCTCGACGTCCGAGCAAGTCTCGGCTCACTTTCGCCAGTTGGGCATCTCGCTGCGGCGGGACCTTGAGAAGACCCTGGACGCGATGAAGGGGATGGACGATGTCTAAGACGAGCACACAGATCCGCCGGCACATCCTCGACCTCGCGGTGCGCAGCGTGCCCGTCGAGGCCGACACACCGAAGAGCGTGCCGTCGATCGTGGCGCTGATGAAGCGGTACTCGACGCTCGTCGCGCTCGACGATGCGGCGCCGTTCGTGGTCGACGGGTACGCGAGCAAGACAGCAGGCGCTCGGCCCTCGACGCCATCGTTCGTCGGCGAGGTGCACGAGGACGACATCGGGATCGACACGCCCGTCGAGGCCGCGGTGCTTCGGCTGCTCGGCAAGCGCGACATCCCCGACGCGATCCACTTCCGACGCGTCGAGGCCGACACGGCGGCGAGCAAGATCGCCGACGGTCTCGTCGAGCTCGGCGCCGTGCTCGATCGGGTCGACGAGCTGCGCATGATCGCCCCGGTTGATGCCGAGTACTGCTACGTGGCGAAGGTGGTGTGCAAGCTCCCGTTCGATGACGTGTGGGCGGTGTTCCGGCGCACGACGTTCAAGAACTACCTGAGCCCAGCGTGGCCCGAAGAGCGGCCCGTGTCGCGCTGGGTCTACCGGTTCGTGCAGGACAATAGGCGGCTGCCAACGCCGGCCGAGATGCGTCAACGCTTGCAGCGCGAGGCCGTGCAGCTCGACGCACTGGCCACGGCGCGCGCCGCTGCCCAGCAGGCTGGCCGAGTGCCGGCGTGACGACATCCGAGCGGCTGAACGTGGAACCGGAGCGCCGAATGCGCTCACACGCTGGGCTGATGTCGCGGGTCCTTGACGAATCACACGCGTGTAAGTACCATGCTCGTCAGTCTGGGCCGTGGTGGCGGTGAGCAATGGCCCGACATCGTGGTCATCGATGGCGCCGAGTGTGTGCGCTGGTTCGTGGTGAGGGCCGACCGTGTCACTTGTGCGGTGGGCCGATCGACTACTCGTTGCCCTACCGCGATCGCTTGACCGGTGTGATCAACATGTGGGCGTTCACGGGTGATCACCTCGTGCCGATCGACGGTGGTGGCAGCGACACGTACGAGAACTGCGGCGCTGCGCATCGTGTGTGCAACATCCGCCGGAAGGCAACCCCGCTCGAGCCGATCGTCGTGCACAACGAGCACGGCGAAGACTTCTGAGGGAGGGGTAGGACGCGTACGACGACCGATTCGACCCGTGACCAAGCTCACCGCCGAAATTTCTCCCCGACGAAATATGGCCCTGACCTGGTGTGATGCGCTGGGCGGCCGTTCCGAGCAGTGAGGTGTCATGGCCGCCGGCGCGCGTGAGGTCGACGAGACCCTGTTGGAGCTCATCGGCGGCCGCAACACAGCCGCGTTGAAGGCCGATCTCGACGCGTTGGCGGCTTCTGAGCAGCTGTTGGAGCACTCCGAAGCGCTGCAGGCACTCGCGATGACGTTGGCGATGACGTTGGACGTCGGCGCTGGCGCGACGACGGCCCAAGTGGCGAAGGAACTGCGTGCGACGTTGGCCGAACTGAGGATCGATGCCACCACCGACCCTGATCGAGAGCTCGTCGCCGGGCTCGGCGAGCCCGTTGACACTGCAATGCCCGCCAAGGTACGGAACGCCCCGCGATCCAGGTCGAAAAACGTTGGGTCCGCAGGTCGGCAAGGTGCTCGCGGCGTGCGGAATGCCGCCGAGCCCGTGGCAACAGCACGTACTGGACGTCGCGCTCGAGGTTGAACCGTTCGAGGTTCGCCGTCGGGGCGTCACGATCCGCACCGAGTACCGGCTCTGCTACCGCGAGGTGCGGTTGTTCGTGCCGCGGCAGTCCGGCAAGACGCTCCTGCTGTTCGGCCTGATGCTCCACAGGTGCCTGGCGAACGTTGATCAGCGTGTCGTGTACACGGCGCAGACCCGCAACCATGCGCGCGAGAAGTTCGTCGACGAGCACATCGAGATCCTCGAGCAGACAAGGTTCCGGCGGTTCTGCCGCAAGCGGCTGACCAACGGGTCCGAGAAGCTGTACTTCCCGAAGAAGGGGCAGCGGTCCTCGTGGTGGGGGATCGACTCGACCACAGAGAAGGCCGGCCACGGTCCGACGCTCGATCTGATCGTCTGCGACGAGTACTTCGCTCAGCACGACGACCGGGTCGAGTCCGGTGTGCGGCCGACGATGATCACGCGGCCGCAGCCGCAGATGTGGTTCGTCTCCACGTTCGGTGACGACAAGGAAGGCGCCTCGATGTCGGCGCCGCTGTGGACCAAGGTCGACGACTCACGGCGACGCTGCCGCGAGTACGAGGCCGGCAACCTGTCGGCGCACGGTTCGGTCGCATCGTTCGAGTGGTCAGCCGCTGACATCGACGCCGACGACATCGACTACGGCGACGTGGAGCTGTGGCGGCGGACGATGCCGGCGCTGCAATGCAACGGCGGGATCATCACCGAGGAAGCGGTGCGAGCCGACTTCGAGTCGATGTCGCTGGCGTCGTTCAAGCGGGCGTATCTCAACCTGCGACCTCGACGGAACGAGGTGGTGCGTGTGATCCCCGCTGACGTGTGGTCTGACGCCGGCGACCGAGAGTCGTCGCTGTACGGGCTGCCGCTCGCGTTCGGCTTCCATGTGGCGCAGGACAATGAGAGCGCCGCGATCGGGTTCGGCGGCCGCAGGGCCGACGGCAAGATGCACGTCGCTGTGCTCGACGTGCAGGACGGCACCGCCTGGGTCATCCCGAGGCTCGTCAAGGCGGCGGCCGGCGCCGGCGCCCGGTTCGTGGCGATCGGCTACGACCCGAGCTCACCATCGGCGGCGCTCATCCTGCCGATGACAGCAGCGTTCAAGAAGGCGGGCATCTCACTCGTCTCCGGCAAGGAATCGAAGCTGATCAAGATCGCCGGCCACGTCTACGCGGCCGCGTGCAGCGCGTTCTACACCGGGGTGATCGAGCACGAGCTGGTCCACCGTGATCAGGAGTGGCTGAACACCGCGGTCGAGGGCTGCAAGAAGCGCCCAATCGGCGACGCCTGGGTGTGGGACCGGAAGCACTCGATGGTGTCGATCGCAGCGCTCGACTCGGTGACGCTCGCCGCTCGAGCGTTCGAGATGGCACCCCCGCCGGTCACGAAATCGAAGGCGATGCGCACCCGATGACGAAGGGAACCGCCAGATGCTGCGCCGCAACATCCACACGCTCGCGATCACACGCGAGGAGTACGAGCGATTCGACCTCGGTCGGCCGCTCACTGATCCACCGATCCAACGCCGTCACGAGCTCCTGGTCGCTCCCGCGGCGCCGGGCGGTGAGGGCTCCATCACCGGCAGCCGAATCGGCCCGGCGTTCGATCCGTTCACGAAGGGACACGCAGCAGCATGAGCTACAGCTTCGGCCTCACCATCACACCCGACACGGACCTGCACGCTGCCGTCGACCTCGCGTTCAACGGCACCGGCGGCTACTCGGTCCGCCTCGGCCAGCAGCAGAACGGCACGGAGACCGAGGCGGCCGACGCTGTCGAAGCGGTCAAGATCGCTCTGTTGTCGCTCGTTACCGCGCTCGGCGACAGCTGGGACGAGGCCAACGTGTCGATCAGCGGTCACGCCAACCCGGGCAACGTCGAACGGTCCGGTTGGGCCAACGACTGCGTCACCGTCTCGCTGTCGGTGACGAAGTACTCGGCGCCGAGCTGAGCAGATGGCCACCGTCGTCGAACAGGATTCGCCGCTGTGGTGGCTGCTCCACCTGTACCGCCGGCTGATCACTCGATCGCCGATCATCCAGAAGTTCGAGGACTACTACGACGGCAAGCACCCGCTCGCGTTCGTGACGTCGAAGTACCGGGCCGAGTTCGGGAACATGCTGCGCGGTGTGTCCGACAACTGGATGGCGCTCGTCGTCGACGCCGTCGAGGAACGGTTGCATGTCGACGGGTTCCGCATCGGCGCCGACCCGATCGGCGACAAGGATGCTTGGAGCATCTGGCAGCGGTCCAGCATGGACGCCGACAGCGAGATGCTGCACTCGGTCGCGTTGCAGACCGGCGCCGCGTACGCGCTCGTCTGGTTCGGCGACGACGTCAACGGTGTGCAACAGCCGATGATCACGGTCGAGCACCCGGGCCAGGTGTACATCGCGTATGAGACCGGGTCTCGGCACAAGCGGCTCGCCGCGATCAAGGCATGGACCGATGAGTGGACGGGTCTGACCCGCGCCAATGTGTACCTGCCGGATGGCATCTACAAGTTCGAGGCGCAACGTCAACCGGTGATCGATGACTACATCACCGCGACCGGCCGGTTCCGCCAGCTGCAGGTGCTGTCGGCGGCGTGGCGGCCGATCGACGGCGAATCCGAGGTGCCGAACCCGCTCGGTGTCGTGCCGATGGTCGAGTTCCGGAACCGGCCACGGATGCTCGGCGAGGGCCGTTCGGAGATCTCCGAGGTCACCTCGACACAGAACCAGATCAACAAGCTGGTGTGCGACATGCTCATCGCGTCCGAGTTCGGAGCGTTCCGGCAGCGGTGGGCGACCGGTGTCGAGATCCCGACCAACGCGGTCACCGGCGAGACCGTTGAGGACTTCAAGTCAGCGCTCGACCGGCTGTGGCACACCGAGAACGACACCGCCAAGTTCGGCGACTTCGCCGAGACCAGCCTCGCCAACTACGTCGGCGCGATCGAGAACCGGGTGCAATCGCTCGCGTCCCGCACTCGGACGCCGCCGCACTATCTGCTCGGGGCGAGCGGCTCGTTCCCGTCCGGTGAGTCGCTGAAGGCGACCGAGACCGGTCTCGTCGCCAAGGTGTACTCGCGGCACCGGCACTTCGGTGAGTCGTGGGAAGACGTGATGCGCCTCGCGTTCAAGGTGCTCGACGACGCTCGAGCTGACGTGCAGACCTCGGAGACGATCTGGCGTGACCCGGAGTCCCGTTCCGAGGCGGAGCACACCGATTCGCTGCTGAAGAAGATGGCGCTCGGCATCCCGCAGGAACAGCTGTGGGAGGACGCCGGCTACACGCCGACGCAGATCGCCCGGTTCAAAGAGATGTTGCGCGCTGAGGCCGCCGAGCGGGCGTTGCAGGGCGCCCAGCCGCTCCCCGGCGCGGCTGACGCGATGGAGAAGAAGTTCGATCCGCATTCCGGTGCAGCAGAGGCCGAACAGGCCGCGCTCCCGGTCGGTCACTGAGTCACCGCTGCCGACAGGGCGACGGACGAAAGCAAGGGAACCAGCCGACATGGCCGATGATGACACCGCGACGTCCGACACGGGCGCTGCAACCGACGACACCTCCACCACCCCGACCACCGACACGACGCCGGACCCCGCCGCGACAGCGACGGCCGACGTCGACAAGTGGAAGGCGTTGGCGCGCAAGCACGAGGCGGAGTCGAAGAAGAACGCGGCGGCCGCGAAGCGGCTGGCCGAGATCGAAGAGGCCGGCAAGTCGGAGCTCGAACGAGCTCAGAAGGCTGCCGCCGACGCCGAGACCCGCATCAAGGCGGCCGAGGATCGTGCCAACCGAGCGCTCATGCGTGCTGCCGTCATGGCGGCTGCAACGAAGCTCGGCGCGGTCGACCCGGACGCCGTGCTGCAGCTCCTCCCGTCGGATGCCATCGAGATCGACGGTGACACCGTCCGCGGTGTCGATGCCGCAGTGAAGGCGTTGCTCGAGTCGAAGCCGTATCTGGTGGCCCCGAAGGGACCGCCGAAGCCGGCGGCTGGCTCGGCCGATCAAGGCGCGCGGGGGTCCGCGACAGGTGTGACCCGCGAGCAGCTCAAGACGATGTCGGCGGCCGAGATCGCCCGACTCCCGGCGAGCGTGATCGACAAGGCGATGTCCGAGCCGTACTGACCCTCTCCTCGTTCTCTGAAAGGACCTGCCGCCCATGGCAACTGAGAACTTCATCCCAACCGTCTGGGCAGCGAAGCTGCTGCAGGCGCTCGACACCGCGCTCGTGTACGCGAACCCGGGCGTGATCAACCGCGACTACGAGGGCGACATCTCCGCCGCCGGCGACACGGTCCGCATCAACATGCTCGGTGACGTCACGATCTCGACGTACACGAAGAACGTCGACATCAACTCGCCGGAGGCGCTCGACGACGCCCAGCTCGTGCTGAAGGTCGACCAGCAGAAGTACTTCAACTTCCAGGTCGATGACATCGACAAGGCGCAGCAGAAGCCGAAGACGATGACGGAGGCCACCCGCCGCGCCGCCTACGGGCTGCGCAAGGTGATCGACGGCTACATCGCGTCGCTGTACACCGACATCTCGGCGACGAACACCATCGGCTCCGACGCGTCCCCGATCACGGGCACGTGGCTGACCGCCGGCACGCTGGCGTATGACCGGCTCGTCGATCTCGGCGTGCTGCTCGACAACGCCGACTGCCCCGACGACGGCCGCTGGGTCGTGGTGCCGCCGTGGTTCGAGGCGTACCTGCTGAAGGACCAGCGGTTCGTCGGCTACGGCACGCCGGCGCAGATGGCATTGCTGATGAACGGCTTCCAGGGTGAGGCGATCACGCAGCCGAACGACGGTGGCCCTCCGGGCAACCTGCCGATCGGCCGCGCCGCCGGGTTCGACATCTACAAGTCGAACCAGGTGCCGAACACGGCCTCGATCAAGTACAAGGTCATCGCCGGCCACCCGACGGCGTGGTCGTTTGCGCAGCAGATGCTCGACCTCCAGGCCTACCGGCCGGAGAAGCGGTTCGCCGACGCGCTCAAGGGCCTCGCCGTCTATGGCGCCAAGGTCACCCGTCCCAACTGCCTCGCGGTCCTCACCGGCAACCCGACCTGATCCCGGCCCGACCACGGTCGGACCAGAAAGGAGTGTGCCGCCATGGCACGTACCCAGATCCCCCTCACGAACCTGACCAAGGACGGGCTCATCAACGAGCCCGCTGGCACCGCCGTCGACGTCGCCAACGGGCATTACGTCGACTGCACCGGCCTGTCCGGTCAGGTCGTGCTCTGGATCAACAACACCTTCGCCGGCACGAAGGTCGTCACGATCAAGGCGGGCGCGAACCCGCCCGCGTTCCGCAAGGACTTCGGTGACCTCGCGGTCACCGCGCCGAACGCGGGCCGCGCGTTCGCCGGCCCGTTCGAGTCGGCGAAGTTCATGCAGGCCAAGGGAGGCACGGACGGCGGCAACGGTGGCCGCATGTTCATCGACCTCACGGCCGGCATGACGGGCACCATCGCGGCGCTGTTCATCCCGGACACGGTCTGAGATGTCGGCGCACTGGTTCCATCTCAACGGTCAGGACTTCGAGGTGCAGGAGGGTTCCCCGACGTGGGAGCGGCTCCTGTCCGAGGGTTACAAGCCGTTGCCGGCCGCCGAGGAGGCCGTCGTCGAGGCGCAGGCCGAAGCGAACGCCGAGCAGGCCAAGAGCAGGCGCAGCCGCAAGCCCAAGGCTGCGCCGGGCGACGGCGCTGCTGACGGTGCGGGGTCGGGTGGCGGGTCGTCGCCGGACACGGCGATCGATCTCGACGCCGCCAGCGACCCCAACAGCGACCCGACCTGACCAGAGCGAAGTGAGAGGAGGCCGCCGTGGCGAACCAGCGCATCCTGATCGGCACGGCGGCCACCGTCACCTCACTCCGTCTCGACGCCGACGGTGTCGCCGCCGACGCCGCCGTGGGCGTGCATGTCACGATCACCCGTGGCGACGGCACCGTCATCGTCAACAACCAGGTGGCCACGCACGGCACCACCGGCCAGTACACGTACGCGCCGGCGGCGACGCTGAACACGCAGCTCGACCTGTGGAAGGCCGTGTGGACGGACGACACCACCGGCCAGACGTGGACGACGTACCACGACATCGTCGGCGCCTACGTCGCGACGATGACCGACATCCGCGCGTTCGAGATCCTCTCCGACGCGGCCACCTATCCGAACGCGACCGTGATCGGGCGCCGCGCCGAAGCGGAGGATGAGCTCGAGCGGCTCCGCCGCGTCTCGTTCGTGCCCCGGTACGCGCGACTCACCCTGAACGGCAACAACGATTGCGCGATCGCGACCGGTCTCGGCTGGCTGCGCGCCGTCCGCTCGGTCACGATCTACACACAGCAGGGCTCGACCTCGACCGCGTTCAGCTCGGCCGAGTTGGCGGCGTGTCAGCCGACCGGGCTGGACGCCGAAGCCGGCCGCATCGTCCGTGCCGACGGCTACCTGTTCCCAGCTGGGACCAACAACGTCGTCATCGAGGTCGAGCACGGTTACACCGGATGGGGGAGCGATCTCCGCAACGCATTCCTGGCTCGGCTCCGGTACCTGCTGACGTCGAGCAACTCGGCGTTGCCACAGCGCGCGAAGGCGTACACGAACAGCGACGGGCAACTGATCACGCTGACCATGCCGGACTCGGACTCGACCGGAATGCCCGAGGTCGACGCCGTCTACGGCCGCTACCCGATCCAGCGGCGCACCAAGCTGCTGCGCAGCCTGCAGCTCTCATGAGGCGCCGATGACGAACGTCCTCCCCACCCGGGTCTTCGACTGCTGGGACGCCCTCTACGACCTGCTCGCCGCCCAGACATGGCCCGTTCATCCTTCGACCGGCGTGAAGCCAACGGTGCGGTTCTCCGGCACGAAGGAACAGGCGCTCGAGATGATCACGGTCCCGGGCATGTTGGAAGCGCCCAACCCCACCGCCCAGCAGGAAGTGATGGGCGTGGTCGGGGATGACGAGACGTTCACACTGGTCGTCCACCTGTTCTCGATGGTGCCCGGCTACGTCGACACCACGCACGGCGGTGACCCGTCAAGGGCCGTCCGGCAACGCATCCGCGATCTCACCTACATCGTGCTCAACGCCGTGCGCGATCCGACGACCGGTCGCCCCGCGGGCACACAGCTGCTCGCCCTGCTGAACGTGTGGAACTGGTTCCCGTCCGCACCTGCGATTCCCGCCGTCGCTCCGCTCGAGCAGAACGGGTTCGGCGCCTCGTGCACCGTTCGCATCACCTTCCAAGCCCGCATCTGACCCCGGAGGTCAACGCCATGCCGCTGCGCCGCTACATCGGCCCTCACGACGAGGTCACGCTCGCGATCGATCCACCCCTGCGCTGCCAGCGCGGTGAGGTGATCGACGTTCCCGAGCCGTACGCGTCGAACCTGTCGTTGCAGGACACCTGGGAGGACGTCGACACCCCGGCGGCACCATCGAAGCCGAAGCGGCCACGCACCTCAACGGTCGCACCGCCGGCCCCGCCCGATGACGGCGACGAACCACCCGCCGGCGTGCTGGCACCGGTCGATCCGCCAGAGCCACAGCCCGTCCTCTCGGCCTCGGCCAGCAAGGAGCAGTGAGATGTCCGGCGTCTACTCACAGGTCGGCTTCGCCAACGAGGTCGGTGCCGCTCCGGTCTCCACCGCGGGCACGTCGACCGCCGCCGCGATCGGCGGCACCCCGTACACGAACCAGCTCACGTTCGGTTCCGCGCATGGGCTCAGCGTCGGCGACAAGATCGTCCTCGCCGGGTACACGCCGTCAACGTGGAATGGGACGTGGATCGTGTTCTCCGTGCCGTCGGCGACGACGCTGACGTTCCTGTCGCAATCGTCGCTCGGTCCGGTGACGGTGCAGGGCACGAACACGTCGAACCATTACGCATCGACGGTGACGGGTGGTTCCGCGCCGTTCACGATCACGCCGGCGCCGTCGCGGTTCATGCGGTTCCGCAGCGAGACCGTCGAGCTGATCAACAACCCGATGGTCTCCGAAGCGGTCGGTAACTCGGCGCGTGTGCAGAAGTCGACCCGTGTCGCCTGGGACCGTGTCGGCGCGTCGGGTCAGATGATCGTCGAGGCCGAATCGAAGGGGTTCGGGTTCTTCCTGCCGCACATGATCGGCCCGGTCGTCACCACCGGCCCCACCGATTCGGCGTACACGCACACGTCGAGCATGGCGACCGGCGCCAGCCCGCCACCGTTGCTCGGTTCGAGCTTCAACTGGCAAGGCACCGTCGTCCCCGCGGCCGGGTTCCAGCAGGAGATGATCAAGACCGGTCTCGGCTTCAAGATCCCGTCGTGGCAGCTCGATTTCGAGGTCGGCAAGATCGCGGTCTTCGCCCTCAACGTCGATGGTCAGGACCTCCGCTACGACATCGCCAAGGCGGTCGCCGCCTACTCCGTCAACCCGGAGCTGCTCACCTTCGCCGGTGGTGCGGTGACGATCGCCGGCAACTCGTGGGACGTGGTCAAGAAGGGCACGTTGAAGATGGACAACGGCTACGACGCCGACCGTCGCTTCGTGCGCTCGACGACCCTGCAGAAGGAACCGGCCGCAGCGACGATGCCGGTCATCACGCTCGACATGGACGGCGAGTTCGACAGCGTGCTCGCCTTCTACAACCGCTACGCGTCGCCGGTCGCCGCCGACCACATCGTCACCGTCGCGCTCACCTTCGTCGGCAAGATTCTGATCGGCGCGACCACGTATCCGTCGCTGACGTTCACGATCAATGCCGGCCGCATCGACGGCAAGACACCGATGACGCAAGGTGTCGGCCTGCCCCAGCAGCACGCCACCATCACGACGATGTGGGACGAGACGAACTCGCCGATCATCGCCGCCTACGTCACGACCGACTCGACGCCCTGATCGATGGCCGACACCGACGAGGCTGCGGCGTCACTGCGCGCGACCGCCGAGGCCCTCCGTCATCCGGATGCGCCGCTGCAACGGTTCGCGCAGGACGCGCAGTCCCGTTTCCGGTCCGATGTCGCGATGGACGCATCCCGCTCGATGCTCGCCGGCATGTCCGACCGTGGCCCGATCGAACCCGTCGTCAGACCGGCCCCGGACGGTGTCGTCATGTTCGCTCGCAACGCCGGCGAGCTCGCTGTGCTGTCCTCTGGCCGGCGCAGCGGCCGCCACGGCCGCACCTCCGGGCGCGGCACCTCTGATCGCATCAGCACCGATGTCGACGCTGCCGTGGACCGGCTCGTGACCGACATCGAAACCCTCGCAGGAGAGACCTATGACCGATGATGGCCTGTCGGCCGGCATCTGCAACTCGGTAGGCATCGACCCGACACGGGCACGCGCGATCCGATTCGTTCACCGCGACGGCCACGACCCGATGTTGGAGATCGAGTACGTCGTCGACGCGGACACGGTCATCCCAGTGCCCCGCTACACGATCGTGCTCGTCGCACCGGAGTGAACTGACAGTGCCGAAGGACGTCACCCTCAACCTGAGGATCAACGCCGCGGACGCCGCGAAGCTCGACGACGCCGCCGGCAAGGTTGAGCGACTCGGCACCAAGTTCGACGACACCGGCACGAAGGCCGGCGACCTCGGTCAGTCGGTCGGCTCGGCAGCGACGGATGCATCGTCGTCGCTCGCCGACGTCGGCACCGCCGCCACAGACGCGGGCACGTCGATCGATGACGCCGCCACCACGGCGTCGTCGTCGCTCGCAGACATCGGCACCTCTGCCGACGATGTCAGTACTGCGGTGGCCGACGCCGGCACGTCCGCGTCCAGTTCGCTCGACGACATCGGCACATCAGCAGACGGCGCTCAGGCGTCGATGGACGCGCTCGCCAACACCGACACGTCGCAGCTGCAGACCGGCCTGGAAGGGGTCGGCACCTCCGCTGATGACGTGTCGAGCGGGTCGATGCCTGGCATGGGTCGGGCCATCAACAAGATGTCGACCCAGGCCTTGAAGGACATCCCTGGGATCGGGGGCGCCTTCGGCAACATGACCCCGATCATCGGCCGCATGATCGGAACCCTCGCGACCGGTCCGGCTGCGATGAGTGCGATGTTGGGACCGATGGCCGCGATCGGCGCGGGCGCGCTCGTGATCAACAAGGTCACGGAGGAGTTCAAGAAGGGCGCCGAGCACGCCAAGTACGAAGCGGACCAGGTCAAAGAGCTGACGTCCGAGATGGAGAAGCTGGGCACCTCCGGGGACGGCGCCGCGGACGCGATCAAGGCTGCGATCGACAAGGCCGGTGGTGTCAAGGTTGACAACGTCTTCGCCGCCAAGGCAGGCATCAAGGATCTCACCGCCGCCCTCGACGAGGCCGGCATCTCCGAGGACAAGTGGGTGGGATTCGTCGCCAACGGCGCCCAGGGGCTCACCGACCTCACCAGTGTGCTGTCCACGTCGAACCTGTCGATCGACAAGCAGAACGCCATCCTCGGCTCGGCGATCGACGCTCAGAAGCAATTCGGAACCTCCACCGCGCAGGCTGGTGACTGGCTCAAGTTCCACACCAACGCCGCCGACATCGACACCGCCGCGGTCGAAAAGAACAACGAGGCGACCCACGCCGGTGCCGACGCGAAGAACTACGCCGCGCAGCAGACCGCTGCGTTCAACCAGACGCTCGCCGAGCAGCAGGCGCAGCAGGCCGAAACGACCCGTGAGACGGCCCGCGCGCAGCAGGCCACCACCGACCTGCAGGCGTCCGAGGCTGCTCACACGGCGTCGGTGCAGGGCGAGACGAAGGCTGCCTACGACCTGATCGCCGCCCAGCGGGCGCTTGACGATCGTGAGCTCGCTGCGACCGACACGAAGTACGCGCTCGAGGCAGCCGACCGTGCTGCCCGTGAGAGCTTCGAGGCGACATCGAAGACGATCGCCGGCCACAAGGTGCTCACCGACGCCGACAAGGACGCGATGGAAGGATCCCGGCAGGCCGCCGAGGACGCGGCGAAGAAGTACGCCGATCTCAACTCCACCGCGGCCGACGGCCACGACAAGGTGCAGCTGATGATCGACAGCCTCACGATGCAGGCCTCGACCCTCGCCCCCGGTTCCCAGCTGCGCACGTACCTCGATCAGTACATCAACACGCTGAAGAACGACCTCCCCAAGGAACTCACGACGAAGATCGGACTCACGATCGTCGGCACCACCGGTTCCGTCATCGGCGCCAAGGGCGGCTACGCCTCCGGCACCGAGAACGCCACCCCAGGAGCGCATCCGGTCGCCGAGTCCGGCCCCGAGCTCGTCCTCGACCCGTCGGTCCGCAACTTCCGTGGCGGCGAGCGCGTGCTGAACGCCCGCCAGACCCGCGGGCTACTCGGAGGCGCCAGCTACCACATCGAGGTCCACAACCATGGTGTCACCGGCGACTCCCAGGTCGCCCAAGCGACCGCGAACGAGCTCGGCTGGCTGCTGAGGGCATCATGACCGCCGCCGACTACCAGCTCGATTACAACGGCGCCGTCGTCATCGGCGACAGCACAGCGTGGGAGGTGTTGTCGTGGGGTGGGCTCGAGGAGTTCTCGGCCCGCAACAACGACCTCGTCATCCCGAACGGTTGGGGTGCGCTCGCCGGCTCGTCCTACGTGAACCCGAAGGTTGTCGTCGTCACCGTCGAATCGGTCAACCCGACCGATGTGTTGCTGCTCGAGGCGGCGTTGTTGCCGCCGGCGAACGCGACACCGGACACGCTGGTCCCGATCCGGTGGAAGTTCCCGAACCGGGAAGAGCTCCGCGCGATGGGACGCTGCGCTCGCCGGGTACGTGCTCGTGACGTTCGCGCTGTCGCGGGTTCGACGCGGCTCACCTTCCAGTTGGAGATGCCCGACCCTCGCGCCTACTCGGCAGCCATACTTTCCGGGTCCGTCCCCGCGTTCGTCGCCGGAACCGCCGGTTTCGACCTGACCGCTGGCGCCGGTGCTGACCTCGGGTTCGATCTCACCGCTGGCGCTGCAGCGGATCTTGGGTTCGATCTGTCGGGCGCGGCGGGTGCGGGCCTGTTCGTCGCCGTCAACAACGGCACCGTCGACACCTACCCCGTGCTGTACTTCTCCGCTCCAGCGGGCATGTCGGCGTTCTCCGTCACCAACCAGACGACCGGCCAGACCGTCAGCTTCAACCAGACGGTGAACGTCGGCGAGACGATGACGGCCGACATGCAAGCCGCCGCGACCGGTGTCAACGCGGCCGGCGTCGCGACGGTGCCGGTGTCGATCGGTGGGGTGTCCCGGTACGGGTCGTGGACGGCGCCACGCATCCCGCTGCGCCTCGTCCCCGGGTCGAACACGCTCAGGTTCGATGTGTCCGCCGGCGATCAGAACGCCACCTGCCTCGCCGTGTGGGCGTCGGCATACCTGTGAGGAGGCCGGCATGGCTGCAACGAACTCGCTGAAGGTCCACGCGATCGGTGGCCGCACCGACAACACCGGCGCCGCCGCCGTCGACATCGACCAGGAAGAGCTCCGTGCGCTCGCCGGCGCACTGCTCCGCCAAGGGTTGCTCGCCAACGCGCTCGACGGCACACCGAACCCGAACGGCTACCGGGTCCGGCAGAACACCGGCACCGACATGAACGTCCTCGTCGGCTCCGGCACCACCAAGCGTGACCTGTACCTGCTGCGCGGCACGGTCGCCGGCCAAGGCTCCTACCTCGTCCGTCTCGACGCCGCCACCAAGCAGGTGTCGGTCCCCGCCACCGACCCGTCGCTGCCGGCCCGCTACGGCGTGTACCTGTTCATCGACGACGCCGCCTACGCCGGCGACGCATCCCGCGCCTACGTCGATATCCAATGCATCCGCGGCACCCCGAACGCGGCACCCGTCACCCCGGCCGCGCTGTCGACCTGGTCCGCGTCCGCGCTGCTGTGGGAGTTCCAACTCGCAGCGAACGCCACCGCCGTCACGAACACGATCCTCGACACCGCCGCCACCGGCATCGACCGGCGCGTCAGCGCCGCTCTCGCCGCCCAGAACGCGATCGAGTCCCAGATCTTCCTCTGAAGGAGAACCGATGGCACAAGTCAGCAAAGGCGGCCTCAGCGGATCGCCGGGCAACAACCGCGGCATCAAGATCGTGGCCACGGCCACTCCGGGCACCCTCGTCCACACGTGCGTCACCACGGTGTCGACGGCCGGCAACTTCGACGAGCTGTGGCTGTACGTGTACAACTCGCACACGGCCGATGTCACGGTGACGGTTGAGCTCGGCGGCACCACCGCGCCGGACGACAACATCGTCGTCACCGTCCCGTTCAAGCAGGGCCGGTTCCTCCTCGTCGACGGCCACCCGCTCCAAGGCGGCGTCGCCGTGCGTGTCTTCGCGTCCGTCGCGAACGTCGTCGTCGCCACAGGGTTCGTCAACGTGGTGCAAGCATGAGAGGGCTCGGCCGCGGCTCCGGTAGCGCAGCACGCGTCACCCCCAACGCCTTCGGCGGCGCGGCGATCGCGTTCACCCCTTCGATCACGTGGACGACTTCGACGTTCCTGCAGTCCGATGGCCGCTACATCAAGCTGCCCGGGCTGCTCCTGATGTGGGTGGGCTTCACCGTGAACGCGGCAGGCGCGAGCGGGCTCTGCTCCATCACGCTGCCCAACGGGTACGCCGCGAACCCCGTCAGCGTGTCCCAGCCGATCCTCGTGGGCACGATGGCGCAGCTCCTCAACGTCTATCCGATGATGGTTCGCTCGGACATCTCCACGACTGCCGTCAACCTCGCCGCGAACGTCACACCACTGAACTCAGGTGCCTACACCTTCTTCGGGATGATCCCGACCACAACCTGATCTCTCAGCAGGCGTCGCTGCGGCCGCTGTAGTCGCGCTCACCGCTCGCAGCATCGATCCACGCCACCCACGAGAAGAACCGTGCACCTCGAAGCTCCGCGGGCAGCACGGCGAAGGTGATGTCGACGCCACCGTCAGGCATCGGGATCAGCCCGGGCGGATCCGAGGCGAGGCTCCAATGCAGCACGGTGCCGGCTGGCCATCCCGCCGCTACCAGGTGGGCGGAACTGCATGTCGTGGTCACCGTGAGCTGCTCTGAACCCGCTGCGACCGGCGGAACAGCGATCGTCGCCTGCGGGATCGTGCCGATGTCCATCGTCGGCACGGGGATGTCGACCGAGGCAGGTGGCACCGCGCCACCCGCGTTCTGGTCGGCGAGCTGGCGGGCCTGTTGGCAGCCGAGCAGCGCGAACGCCAGCACCGCAACGCCCCATCGCTTCATGCCTGAACCATAAACCTGCAGTCAAGGGAGGTGAGGATGACCACCAGTTACGAGGTCGTCCTCGTCGCGGTCACCCCGCAGTCGAGCGGTCAGCCGACCTATACGGAGCTGTGTCCGATCGTGCAGCCGACGGATCTGACGATCGTCGATGAGCTCTCGGGCCCGGGGTCGATCACGGTCAGCTCGAGCGTCGACACGTTGGACCCAGCCGGCGCGGCCCGGCTCATCAACCTGCTGGCGACACCGTGTGAGCTGTGGGTGCGGCGGTCGACATCGTCGACGGTGATCGCCGCCGGCAACGTGACCGGTGTCGCGGTGGAAGGTCGGCAGCTGACGATCACGGCCTCCGGCCTGCTGTCCTACCTCGCTTATTGGCTGCGCGACAGCGACTACACCGCCACCGCGGTTGATCAGGCGACGATCGTGCAGCAACTCGTCGACCAGTGGCAGGCACAGCCCTACTCGCACGACGGCATCGTCACCACCGCGCTGACCGCGACGGGGGTGACGCGGAATCTGACGATCGCCGGCCGCGACGGCAAGCTCATCTTGCCGTTGGTCGTGGAGATGGGCGGCCGGGACAACGGGTTCGATCTGTCGGTTGATCCGGCGACGAGGCAGCTGCGCATGTGGTCACCACGCCGCGGCAACGACCTCACTTCGAGCGTGATCATCGACGCCCGCTCGATCGCGAAGGCGAACATCCGCTGGACGGTCGCTCCCGGCACGGTGGCCACCGAAGTGTTCGGCATGTCGATGTCGGACAAGGGCGGCACGTTGACGTCGATCAAGTCGAACACGACGGCGCGGGCAACGTTCGGCCGCGCGTACATCGCCCGCTCGTGGAACGACATCTCCGACCAGGCCACGTTGGACGACCACACGAACCGGGCTGTCACCGACGTGTCCACGCAGCATTACACGCTCGCCCCCCAGCTTCTCCCGGTCCCGGGGTTCAGCTACGGCGACTTCGGGGTCGGCGACGTCCTCACCTACGACTACGACGCCGGCCTCGGCCGGCAGGCGTTCAGCTTCCGCGTCAGCGCGATCACGATGAAGGCGGGCTCCGGCCGGGAGACGATGACGGTGGCGCAGCTGTGACCGTTCCGAACCAACGCGACCCCGACATGGTCCAGACCGTCAAAGGCTTGCGGCAGGATCTCGACGCTCACCGCCAGACCCTGATCTCGAAGTGGGGTCGTGTGCCGATCCTGACGGCGGACCCGACCTCGCCCCCGGACGGTTCGATCTGGTCCCGGTCCGACACGGGCGAGCTTCGCTACCAATCCGCCGGCGGCACGATCGCGCTCCCGACGGGTCGTCGGAGCCAGTTCGACAACGGAGCGATCCAGGTCCTGCAGCGCACGGGTATCGCCGTCGGAGTCATGCCCGCCACCACCAGCTACACGAACATGCCGGACCGTTGGCAGTGGGTCACGGCGGGCAGCGGCACGTGGACGGGTGGTCCCGTCAACGTCGGCCCTGCAGACAGTGGGCTGACCAACTCGATCGTCATGCAGCTGACGGGCGCTGGCATCCCCGCGCCAGCAGCGACCGACATCTGGGGCATTCGACAGAACATCGAGGGGCAGAACCTCCAGAACCTGCTGTACGGCACAGCGAGCGCACGACCGGCGACGATCTCGTTCTGGGTGCTCGCACATGGGTGGAGCGGGCCATGCCGCATCTACATCGGCAACGGCGCCTCGACGCGATTCGTCACCGGTTCGTACACCATCAACAACCAGGACGTGTGGGAGTACAAGACCGTCACGATCCCCGGCGACCAGGTGGCCGCCATCGCCAACGACGCGAACGCTGGGCTCGTCATCACGTGGGGGCTCGGTGCTGGCAGCAACTACACCGCCGGCGCGCTCCCCATCGCGTGGACGGCATCGTCGGCTGGAGTCCTGAACGGCCAAACCAACATGGCGGCCACGACGAACAACTTCATCCGCCTGACCGGACTCCAGATCGAGGTCGGCGCGGTGGCGACCCCGTTCGAGTTCGTGACCTACAGCGACGACCTCCGACGCTGCCAGCGTTACGCGCTGTCGATCTTCCCCGGAGGCGCAGCGCAACCGTTCGGCTACGGCCAATGCTTCGGGGCCACCGACGGGATCATCGGCATCCCGCTCCCGACACCGATGCGAGCAGGAGCGCCGACGCTTGCCCTCTCGGCGCTCGGCGACTTCGTCGTGTGGGGAGCCAACTCCGTGGGGGTCGCGCTGACGAACCTCGTCTTCTACGCCTACTCACTTCCGAGTTCGCTCTATCTCGTACGCCTGACCACGGCGGCCGGTCTGGTGGCCGGCAACGCCACCGCGTTGGTCACCAACAACGCGAACAGTCGGTTGACGATCTCATCGGATCTCTGATCGGAGCAACATGCGCACTGCACTACTCGTCATCGCCGCGCTCGTCGTCGGCATCACCATCGGTGTGGCGGTCGGCTGATGTTCACGACCCGCGTCGATGGCATCGATGTCGCCCACTACCAGTCCGAGCACGGCGCCGAAGTCGACTGGCCTGTCGTGCGCGCCCACTGCGCCCGACCCGACTTCTCCGTCGCGTCGTTCAAGGTGTGCCAAGGCACCCGCGTCGACCCGTTCTTCCTCGACAACCGTCACGACGTCGCCGCTGCCGGCTTCCGCTGGAGAATCGGCTACCCGTGGCTCGTCCCCACTCTCGACCCGATCCGACAAGCCAAGTTCTACCTCGACAACTTCGACGCGTCCGGCCCGAACGAGGGTTGCTGCCTCGATGCCGAGCAGGCTGGCATCACCGAAGCCGAGGCGTTCGAGTTCGTCACCTACGTCGAAGGCGCGACCCGCAAGCCGATGATGGTGTACTGCGGCGTCTACACCGCCGGCGGCACCATCTGGCGCTCGACTCGCATCTTCAACGGCCGCCGGGTCCGCTGGGTCGCCGCCTACGAACCGGAACCGAAGGTGCGCGCCGCCACCCAACCGTTCGGGTTCGACGCGTGGCAGGGCGACGGCGGCGCGACCGGCACCTTCCCCGGTGTCGTCGGACCCGTCGACTTGGACATGGTCGAGCACCCGATCATGTTCGACCTCGCCTGCGGCATCACCACAGCGCCGAAGCCACCACCCACCACCCCTCAACCCACCCCCGCGCGAGGAGAGTTCATCATGATCGGCTACAACTCGGAACCCACGATGGCGACCGACTGGGCGACCGGCCAACCCGCCTCGTTCGGACCAGGCATCGCCAAGTTCGAGGTCGAGTACGACCGCACCGCCCCTGTCGGGCAACGGTTCACCGCGACCCAGCTCCACCCGCAGGACTACGAGTGCGTTGCCGGCGGCCCAGAGACGCCGCTGACGAACGCCCAGCTCCGCCGTATGGTGAAGGGCTGAGCATGTTCGCTGACGCCGCCAGCTGGTGGGCCGCTGGCGCGTCGATGATCGTCGCCGGCGGCGTAGTGTTCGCCCGCAAGTCGCCCATCAACCGGGCGATACGTTGGCTCTGGCGACACAACATCAAAGAGCCGATGGGCGGCTGGTTCCGCGCCCAGGTCCGAGAGGTCACGAGCGAAGTCGTCGACGAGAAGCTTCTCGCCCGCAACGGTGGCACGACCGTCCCCGACGCGATCTCGGCCGTGAACGAGCTGCGCGCCGAGACGACAGAACGGCACGCCGACAACCGCATCGCGATCCATCGCATCGACGGCAAGGTCGACGACCTCGTCCTGCAGCACCAAGAGGACCGGGTCGCGATCCACGGCGTAGAGCGTTCCGTCGGCGAACTCGCCACCCGGGTCGAGACCCTCACGACCGCTGTCACCAAGGACCACCCGTGAGGGTCATCACACGCCACGGCCGAGTCCGTCGACGAGCACCAGGAGAACATCGTGCCAAGCTGCTGAACAAGATCCAGAACGCCCTCGTGACGATCGAGCCGGCCTGGCTGGCGTCGAAGCGCAAGGCGTACGTCGGCCCCGCGACCACGTTCCTCGTCGACGAACTCGCCAAGCGTGGCGTGCACCTCACCCAGCTCGAGGCCGCCGCCGCCGGTCTCATTGTCGGAGCCATCGTCACATGGGCGATCCCGAACCGGCCGGCGGCCTCAACCCCACCGGCGACCTGACCGATCAGCAGCCGTGCGCTGACCCGACACCGCTCGTGACAGGCGGCGCTCGGCGCAGTCCACCCCAGCGCCCTCGCAACCTCCTGTGAGCCTCCGGCCCGCAACGTGGCGGCGGGGGCGCTTCTGCGCGTTCGGGCTCGGCTACGTCACCGCGGCGAGCCCGTCCACTCAATGGGCTATCGACGATTAGAGTCCCGGCCGATGCCTGCATGGGACTACTTCTACGTCACTGGTGCCGTGAACAACTTGGAGCCGCTCGAGATGCGCTCGAAGGCGCTCGGATCCGTCGGTTGGGAGATGTGCGGCTTCGCTGCCGCCGACCCGACGATCGGCATCAATCAGTTCTGCGCCGTGTTCAAGCGGCAGACCGCGGGTCTGCCGCCACCCGAGCACACGATGGCGTCCTGGAACTCCGACCCGACAGGGCGCCACGTCCAGCGCTACTGGGACGGCTTCCGATGGACGGAACACGTCGTCACAGCGGATGGCGCACAGGACATCGACTGGCCAGTCCCCTGAGAGATCACGGCGTGGATTCGGAACACACGAAGCTCGTGGAACCAGCGGATTCGGCCGTGACCGCGTCAAGGGCCTGGCCTTCTTGTCGCCCAAGATCAACCCAAGATTTGACCAGGGCCGATGCGTCGCCCCTGATGACCGAAGGACCGACGAGGAACGTCGAACCTGCTGAGAGCATGTGCTTCCCGCTATGGCATGGAGAGGGTCAGGGGTTCGATTCCCCTCAGCTCCACCCCAGGTCAGAGGCCATTTCACGATCGCACGAAGCCCTTCCGGTTGACGTCGGAACCCAAGAAAACCCATGATTGGGTCCGATGAGCCCTCGAGCGTACGGATCCGGGTCGAAGCGAGAGGTGCGCCCAGACGTCTGGGAGCTCCGCGTCAACGGCGTCTCGCGCAGGTTTCGCGGCGGCTCCAAGGGCGCCGAGAAGGCGCTGCAGGACCTCATCCGATCGACGTGCCGGAACGCGAGCGGGGCGACCGCGACGTTCGGTGAGCTCGTCGACCGGTGGACCGCCGACCTCGAGCATTACGCGAAGCGGACCCGCGACTCATACCGCAACGTCATCCGGCTGCACCTGCCAGAACGGTTCCGCAAGCGACGCGTCGCCGAGCTGCGCGTGAGCGACTTCGACACGCTCTACCGCGAGCTCACGCGAGCCGGCACGGGCGCACAGACCATCGTCAAGCTCCACACCGCGCTATCCGCCGCATTGACCGAGGCGATCCGGTGGAACTGGATCGACCACAACCCCGCGCACCGTGCCCGCCTCCCAAAGGTACCCAAAACTGTCGGTGTGGCACCGCCACTTGACGCGCTCGCGCGCATCGTCGCCATCGCCTCCGATCCGAAACGGCGTGACCTCCAATGCCGAGTGTGGATCAGGCTGGCCGTCGCCACCGGCAACCGTCCCGGCGAAGCTTTCGCACTGCGCTGGTCCCGGGTCAACCTTCGGACCGGCACCATCCGCATCGACGCTGCCACCGAGGCCGACGGCACCCTCAAGCACACCAAGACCGAACACTCGCGCACGATCGAGATCGACCCTGACACGATCGCGGTGCTCCGCAAGTGGAAGACAGCGCAGAAGAACCGGGCCTTCGGCGCCGGCGTGCCATTGGCCAAGGATCCGTTCGTGCTCTCGAACGCGGCCGATTCCGGGCGGCCGTGGCTTCCTCACACCGCGTCGACGAGGTTCCGCCGCCTCGCGAAGGCCGCTGGGGCGGTGGGTGTACGCCAGTACGACCTCCGCCATGCTCACGCCTCGATGCTGCTCGACGAGGGCACCCCGGTGAACGTCGTCGCCGACAGACTCGGCAACGACCCCGCCGTCACCCTGCGCGTCTACGGCCACCCGCGCGCCACCGCTGGACGTGCCGCCTCCGACACGATCGCACGCGTGCTCCTCGGGATCAATCCCGTCGCGAGCGATACCACGCGATGATGTCGGCCCGCACCCAGAGTGTGCATTGACCCTTCCGGACGACTGGTTCGGGGAAGTCGTCGTAGCGTCGCCGGTACACCGCCACGGCCGTGGCTCTGCTGAGGCCGAGGATGCGAGCGACCTCGCGAGCGTTGATCAGATTGTCTGGGTTCACCCGGCGCGGCGGCACGCGGCAAACCTTGACGGCGTTCTCCTACACGTCGGCGGATGCTTGTTGTACGGTTGCAACAGACCGTGGTCACGGGCGATGGGAACGCGTCGAGCTCTACTCTCGCGCGCCCCTTGTGCACACTTCGGTCTTCAATCGGAGGGAAGCGATGGACGTGCCGGATTGGCCCGAGCTCATCGAGCGGGCATGGTGTCTTGTGGAGACCGCGGAGGTTCTAGTTGCTCGACGCGACGCTCAAGTTGATGTACTCGGTCTGCTAGAAGGGCGAGTTGACGAGCTTGCTCGTCGTCTTGATCCCGCATGGCGGCCAGACGCTCGCCGAGCCCACGAAGGGCCTCGTCGAGCTGAATGCGGGCCGCCTCGTCCTCCGAGGGTCGCGTGAAGTCCGCGTTGGTTAAGACCCGACCGCCGGACTTGACGATCACATAGTTCGGCGGGTCGTCCTCGTAGGTCCGCGGCTCTTGCCCGCTGATGATGCGCTCCCACCAATCCTCGCGCCACATCAGGGCGTGAGCGAGAGGCTGTCGAGTGTCGTCACGCGGCGACGCTGGCAGCTCACCTCCTCGTCGACCGGGCTTGCCCGTCATGTACTGCCTCGCGGTCGGCGCAGCCAACCCTGATCTTCGGCGGAGATCGGCCTGGTTCTTGAGGCCGACCTGCGTCATGCGCTTCGTCACGGCCGCAGCCACAGCGGCCCATCTGTCCTCGCGTTCAGTCATGGCCGAAGCATCATCCAAAAGAATAAGCGAATGTTGTCGACTTTAGCGAACGGCGGCGGATAGTCAAGCGTGCATGACATGCATGTAACTTGATGTACCAGGGGTGATTCCTTCGCTGAATGCACTGTTGACAACATTCGCCGAATGTCGATATTGTCGACACCATGACGGCACGACGTGGGCGCCCATCCGGCTACACCCTCAACCCGGATGCGTTCGCCGATCACCTTGGAACTCGGTCGCAGGCCGGCGTCGCTGCTGATGCGCGACTCTCGCCGTCGCACCTGTCAGAGATGCTTGCCGGTAGCAAGGGCGCCACCGACGAAGTCGCGGAGAGACTTGCCCGAGCGGTTGGTGTCCGTCCCGGGACCCTCTTTCCGGAACTCGTCACGTTCCGAGTACAGGTCCGGGAGTTCGTCGTCCCGCGCGAGCCCGTCGGCTCGGTGGCGTGATGGCTGCGACTCTCGATGATGTCCTGGCTGCGATCCGTGCGTCGAGCGCGTCGATCATCAACACGGCCGAGACCGCGCGCCGGTTGAACATTGGTGAGAACCATCTCGCGGAGCTGGTGCAGCAGGGTCTGATCAAGCGGGTGCCGCACCTTCGTGGGAAGGGCAACGGGCACTGCTATCACGTCGACGAGGTCCGGGCGTGCGCCGACCGCCTGCAGGCCGATCGTGCGCTGAGAGCGGTCGGCTGATGTCGGCGATAGCCGTGTACACGCCGCCTTCGACCGCCGTCGCCGCGGAGCGGGTGTTTGAAGTGTGCGACGAGGTCGAGGCGTGGGCCGCCAGCGAGGGCGTCGCCATCGACGCGTTGTGCGACACCAAGGCAAAATTGAGCGCTGTCGATGCCTATCTGGCGCAACGCGATCAGCCGGGCCGCGCGCGAGTCGCCGCGACACTGCGATTTCTTGAGCGCCGTATTGGCGAGGAGCTCGGCGAAGCGACTCGTAATCACGATCGCCGTGCCGGCGCTAAGTCCAGCGCGACTGACATAGGACTGTCGAAGAACGATCGCCGCGAGTTCCGAGAGATGGCTGCGCATCCAGAGGTCGTGGAGCACGTCGTGGCGGAGTCATCTGATCAGTCGCCGGCGTCGCGGCGGAAGGTGTTGGCGGCGATCAAGGAGGCGAAGTCGGTGGACCCCATGGGGGAAGTGCCGGCCGTTGGCCGTGATCAGTCTCGGCACGCGGTGGATGCGCGTGTCGCACAGTCGCGTGAGATGGCCGCGCGTGGCGCGACATCTCGCCAGATCGCGAAGGCGATCGGGATCAGGCCGGACAGCATGGCCGACTTCCGTAAGCGTCACGGGATCGAGGTCCCGGCCGATGCGGTGGTCGGTCGGACGCGCATCCTCGACTCGAGCCGCGTGGTCCGGGCAATGGTCGAGAACGCCTCGGGGATCGGCGTCGGCTCGCTGCTCGACACCGTCGATTGGTCGGCGATCGATCTGGATGAGGCGCGCTCTTGGGTGCCGGCGCTGAACGAGTCGATCGCGGCCCTGATGTCTCTCCGTAACCGACTCAAGGAGCTGCTGAAGTGAAGAACGCGGGCAATGAACGACGGGTCCAACTGCCAACGCATCTGCGGTGGATATCGCTCGATCAGCTCCGCATCGCACCTGAGGGTGAGGGGCAGCGCGAGCTGAAGCAATACCGGGTCGACAGGATGCTCGCCCGTGGGTTCAACCCGGACATCATGGGGTACCCCGAGGTCTCCGAGCGCGACGGTCACTTCTGGGTGATCGACGGGCAGTGTCGAGTCGAGGCGCTGAAGGTCTGGCTCGGGGAGTGGCACGGCCAAGAGATCCAATGCCGGGTGCACACCGGGCTGACGATGGAGCAGGAGGCCGAGCTCTTCCTGATGCTCAACGACTTCATAGCGGTCAGCTCGATGGCGTCGTTCAAGAACGCTGTCAAGGCCGGTCGCGCCGACGAGGTCGACGTCGATCGTGTCGTCCGCTCGAACGGGCTCGTCATCTCGAAGGACAAGGGCGAGAACTCGATCGGTGCCGTGGGCACGTTGACTCGCATCTATCAGCGCGGTGGTGCTGTCGTGCTCGGCCGCGCCTTGCGGATCGCGCGTGACGCGTACGGGACCCCCGGTCTCGAAGGCCCGGTGCTCGACGGCCTTGCCCGACTCTGCCAGCGGTACAACGGCGAGCTCGACGAGAAGGCCGCCATCGACAAGTTGAGCAAGCGCTTCGGCGGTGTCAACGGTCTGATGGGCGATGCCAACAAGATCCGGAAGTCCACCGGCTCCCAACTGGCTGACTGCGTCGCTGCGGCGGCCGTCGAGACCTACAACGCCGGCCGGGGCGGCAAGAAGCTCACGCCGTGGTGGAAGTCGTGATCGCCCTGGCGTGTTCGATCACCGTGCCGCATGACGAGCACACCGACTGCGAGGGTCGCACCGCGCCGGCACCGCCGGCCGTCGAGCCGGTCCGCCGGCACGTGCACTCGACGTCGCTTCTTGATCGGATGGTGTTGATCGGCGCCCAGGCGTGCGCCGCCGACGTGCTGAAGGCGCTCGCGGAGGCGGTGCGGCTCGGTTTCGGGCTGCGGGTGTTCGATGCGTCGTTCCGTGATCTGCAACGCATCCAAGCGCTCGCCGACGCGTACCGGTTGCCGTGTCACTGGCGGCTCGAACTCGTGCGTCCGGTCGCTGATCTGGTCATCATCACGGGTGGGGGAGTGCTGTGAGCGGTACGACGGTCCCGCGGTTGACGGATGTCGTGTGCGATCTCGTCACGACCGCGCTGGGGAACTTCTCGCAGCCGGGTGAGGTGATCGGCTATGAGGCGTTCTGGACGTTGATGGCATCGCCGTCCGGGCCGCAGCCGACGTTGTTCGTCGGCGTGTCGATGGCGTCACCGCTGCTCGGTCATCAGCCTCTGACGGTGTTCCAGGCGTTGTCGATGGAGCATGTGTTCGATCAGGGGTCGGTGAACGCGTTGGTCGCTGAGGCGATGGGTGATCTGCGTTCGATGCGGTCGCACATCATCGGGAGCCAGCAGTGAGCGGCTACGACATGAACCTGGCGCTGTTCGCCGCGGTCGTGATCGTGGTGTTGGTCGTGGTGGTGGCGTTGGCTGTGTGGCCGCGTCGCTCGGGGTCCGCAACTGAGGCGCACGGCGCGTTGGATGTTGCGCAGGCACCCGTTGACCCGAGGAGCGCACCCCCGCGTGCTCTGACGGGTCCGGGTGCCGAGTTCGACGTGGACGGCGGCGGTGTTCCGCCCGCGCCGTTGCCGTCCACGTCTCAGTGGCAGCGTTGGCGGACGGGTGATCCGTCGCGTGGCGAGTTGGTGCTGTTCGGGTTGCTCGCGGACACGCCGGCGCCGTCATGGGTTGCCGGGCCGATCGAGTCCGCTCCGGCGGTCCGCGAGCAGCTGCTCGCCGCACGAGGCAGGAGGACGCCGCGATGAGTGACGTCGACATGCCCCTGTGGGATCCGGTGCCCGGGCCGTACTCGTTCGACCTCTTGTGCCCTGGCCAGTACCGGGTGCTGTTCGAGGGCAAGGACTTCGGCGACTTCTTCATGGCGCGCACGCTGCGCATGGAAGCAACGCTGATCCGGGACGTGGTCGACGGGTTGAACGCGGGCTACGCCCGCCGACACCCGATCGAGACGGGCGCGGGAGATGCCGGCGACCGGAAGGCGTCGGAGGCCGGGCAGTTGCCCACAGAGCCCAGCGTTTCGACCTCTCCCGCGCCCGCCGCCCAACCGCCGCTGACGTACGACACGATCCCGGAGGTCCGCGCCTGGATCGCTGAGCATCCGACCCGCACCCACTCGAACGGCATCGCGCTCGCCCAGGCTGCGTACCTCGATGAGGTCGACCAGCGACCGGCCGCTGACGCCGATGGAAGGTCGGCGGCGTGACCGGCCGGACGACGTCAACGTTTGCCGACGAGGTGGGGGAGTGCCCGATGGTTGATCTCGGCTTCGGTCTGCAGGCGATCGAGATCCTCGGCGTCGGCGACAACGGCGTCAAGGTTCGGACCGTCACGATGGACCCGGAGTCGTACGTGTGGGTGCCGGCTCGGCTGATCACCGGTTACCGGCCGCAGGATCACCCGGAGATCGTGAAGCGGGTCGAGCACCGTGACCTGGCGTCGTGGCGGATGACGGAGAACCAGTGGAAGGTGCTCTCCTCGCTCGCCGCCGCGGGTGATGACGGGATGATCGATGACGAGCACGAGCTCGTCAACGGCCTCGGCCGTGACACGGCAGGGAAACGTCGGCTCGAGCTGACCCGCAAGGGGTTCGTCGTCGAGACCGACAAGCAACGGCTCACCCGCCGCCACCAGTCGGCCCGAGTGTGGGCGATCTCACCCGCGGGCCGGCGAGCGCTCGCTCTCCACGACGCCTCCGTCGTCGCCGTCTGACCGCCACCAGGCCGCCAAATGGGCGAGGAGCCGTTCCTGACCCAACCGTCCGCACACACAGAGAGGTCCGATCCATCATGACCACCACACGTGAAGGAACCAGTCGGCAGACGTTCGCCGATTGGCTTCGCAGCTACAGCCTCGGCGCGCTCGACGATCGGCTGACCGCCGCGCTGGGCGATCTCGCGAGCGAGGTCGTGCTGTTGGAGAAGACGGGGACGCTGACGCTCACCCTGAAGTTGAGCGAGAAGGCCGGCGGCGTGGTCGTCGAGCACGACGTGAAGACCTCCCATCCGAAGACGAAGAACGGCCAGTTCTTCTACCTGACCGCCAGCGGCGAACTCACCCGCCGCGATCCCGCCCAACCACAACTCCCTGGAACCGAGGACCCGTCATGACCGCACCCAAGAACCCGCCGGCCGCCGAGATGCTCGGCACCCTCGAAGTCGCCCGAGGCTTCACCGACAGCGGGCTCGCCGCACTCGTCGAGACCGCCATCGACAACGGCGTCCTCGCGCTCGACCCGCAGGAGGTCGGCGACCACACGCTCGTCTTCCCGTTGCCGCCCGGCTGGACAGCCGCACACGTTGACGTCCGCCTCAACGAGGACCTGCCCCGCTTCCGCACCGGCTCGTTTCCGCTGGTCGGTGTGCGGTCACTCGCCGCGTACGTGAACCGGTACAAGACCGACAACACGTTGGGCTGGCTCCGCGATGTCAACGGCGTCGGCCCGTCCGCGCTCACCGCTGACCTGCAGGTCGCCGACTACGTCATCGACGACCTCCCGACCGACTCCACCTCGAACCGTGAGCACCACGCCGTGCTCGTGCTCCGCCCGACCCCACAGGCACGCCGGTGGGGCAAGGTGCTCGCCGCCGGCTCGGTCGACCAGGAGACGCTGCTCGACCTCGTCGTCGACGGCATCGGCGAGATCGCCGACCCTGACGGCGCCACGTTGCGCGATCTCGTCGCCGACCTCCACGCTGTGCGGAACACGTCGGTGCGGTCGGTGATCCGTCAGGGTGGCGGCGCAACCGTCGAGGTCGCCGACAACGTCGCGCTCCACGCCGGCACCGGCAACCAGGTGCTCGTCCCTGACCTGATCCGCGTCGTCTTCCAGCCGTACGCGAGCGTGCCCGACCAGATCGTGCTCGACATCACGGTCAAGCCGAAGGTCATCAACGACAAGGTCACGTTCGCGCTCAGCGCGCCCGGCCTCGACGGCGCCCTCGCCAAGCTCGTCAGCTCGCTCGCCGAGGCCCTCACCGAGTCGACCGGCTTCGAGCCGCTGTGGAAGCCGTGACCGCGATGCCGTCGAAGCTTCGTCTCGCCAAGCTGACCGCGGATCAACAGGCGTTACTGCCAATCGTCCGTGATGAATGGATCGCCCATGGCCTGAGCTGCGAACCGGCCAATCGTCCGCTCGCTGAGGCTGGGATCCGGAAGGCATACGAGGCCGCCGGTCTGCCCGCTCCGAGATCCGCCGATGCGCAATCGAACACCTCGGATGGCCACGGTTCCTCGACGGTCTCGGCGTCACCCCCGTCGACGAATGCCCAGACCCCGCGAACTCGCCACACAAGCTCCGCCTATTCGACGTCCCCGCGAAGTTCGCCGACGTGTACGGCAACCAGCCGGTGCGGTTGCTCGTGATGACGAACGCGTCCGTCGATCGCGGCACCCGCGAGCGACGCATCTACGCCGAGACCGTGCCCGCCGCGTGCTCGTCGGCGCTCGATGCGGCCGCCTGGCAATGCCAGACGACACCCGACATCTACGCGCAACTGCAGCGCGCCACCTGATCCAAGCAACCAACACGAAGGAGCAACACCACCATGACCATGACCCTGACCGAGGTTCTCGGCCAGCACGACATCACGCCCGCCGACGAGCTGCTCGCCGACATCGAAGTCCCAGTGCTCACCGGTCCACAGCGACAGGGCGACGTGTTCATCGCACCCCGCCCACGGCTCGGCACGGCCGAGCGTTCCGGCTACATGCTGGTGCCGCCGGAGGGCATCGCTGTCGTGCAGGGCGAAGCGACGGGCAACACGCACCTCCTCACCGCAGCTGACGGCATCGTCCTGTGGTCGGCTGCACCGCCATCGACGAGCGACATGACACTCGGCGTCTGCCACGTCGACGACGGCGCTGTCGCCTACCTCATCCACACCGATGAACACGGCGCCAACGGCATGGGTCCCGGCACCTACGTGCTCACCGGGAAGCGCGAACAGGCCGCCGAGATCCAGCGCGTCGCGGACTGATGCCAGCACACACCCGCCAGGTTCGTCGTCACCGCTCGGCCCACACGGCCGAGCGGTGGCCCGAGCCCGAACCGTTCTACGGTGTGCAGTACCGCTCCCGCGGCCACGTCGTGGTCATGGGCGGCGAGGAAGCGCGCACCGAAGCTGAACAGAGAGTCGCCGAAGCACCTGTCGGTGAGCGCCTCACGTTGTGCCGGAAGGTGATGGGTCGACGGCGCGACGAGCCACTCGTGCGCATCGTCGACGTCGAAGTGATCGACGTTCGGCGAGAGCTCGCTGCGATCACCGCTGACGACGTCGCGCTCGAGGGTCTGGCGCCGATGACGCCGGCCGAGTTCGTCGAGTTCTTCTGCTCGACGCACAAGGGCTGCACACCCGACACCGAGGTGACCCGAATCGAATGGAGATATCTGCCGTGAAGGTGCAGCTCGCTCTGAAGGTCGACCAGGGCTACCTGCGTCGCCCCGCCACCGAGCACCGCCCGGGGTGTCACCTCGATCACCGGTTCCAGCCGTCGCGGTCGCTCGCCGCCGAGGAGCCGATCGAGATCGTGAACGATCGCCGCCTGCATCTCGGTGTGTTCGTGATCGGACGGTCCGTGTGAGCGTCACGATCACCGACCTGTTCTGCGGTGCTGGCGGGTCGTCGCTCGGCGCAGCTGCTGCTGGCGGCGAGCTCGTCATCGCCGCGAATCACTGGCAGACCGCGATCGACGTGCATCAGGCCAACTTCCCGGACGCCCGCCACGACTGCGCCGACATCTCGCAGGCTGACCCGCGCCGGTACCCAGCGACGCGCATCCTGCTGGCGTCACCGGAGTGCACGAACCACTCGCAGGCCCGTAGCGTATCACGCCGCCAGCAGGATCCGAGCCTCTGGGACGCACCCGACCCGGCCGCGGAGCGGTCGAGGGCGACGATGTGGGACGTCGTCCGGTTCGCCGAGCAGATCCCGTACGACGCGATCGTTGTCGAGAACGTCGTCGAGGCGACGCAGTGGAAGCTGTGGCCCGCCTGGCGGTCAGCGATGGAGGCTCTGGGCTACACGCTCACGCTGCTGTCGCACAACTCGATGCACCACGGCGTGCCACAGTCCCGGGACCGCATCTACTGCGTGTGGCTGCGTCGCGGCATCCGCGCCGACCTCGAGCTGGAAGTCGACGGACGGTGCCCGCGCTGCGCTGCGACGCGGCGGGCTCGGCAGGCGTGGAAGAACGGTCGCACGGTCGGCCGCTATCGCTCGCAGTGGATCTGGGTGTGCACGACGTGCGGCGCCGAGTGCGCCACGGTCGCCGAGCCGGCGGCGAAGATCATCGACTGGTCGCTGCCGTGCCCGCGCATCGGTGACCGCACCCGTCCACTCGCCACCGCGACTCGTGCCCGCATCCTCGCTGGGATGCAGCGCTACGGGTGGGCGCCGATCACGACCTCCGGTGCCGGCAACGTGCACGAACGCACACCCGGCAACCGTGCCCGCCCTCTGACCGAGCCCCTGCCAACGCAGCAGACCACATCGACGTCCGCGATCGCGACACCGCCGGCGGCGTTCCTTCATCACATGGCGTACGGCGGCCGCACCCGCTCACTGGACCAGCCGACTCCGACCATCACAGCGCACGACCGCGAACTATCGCTGGTCGTGTCGCTCCGCAACCACGGCGATGCGCTCGGCGTCGACCAGCCGGTGCCGACGGTTGCAGCCAGCGGCAACCATCACGCGCTCGTCGTCACGAACAACCCGAACAACGTCGCCCGCACCGCGGATCAGCCGCTCGCCGCAGTCACCACGTCCGTCGATCGACACGCGCTGCTCGTGCGTTCGTTCGGCAACGAGGGCGGCGATCCGGGCCGGATGGCGACACCCGTCGAGGAACCAGCGCGCACGTTCACCGGGACGAAGACTCAGGGCCTCCTGATGCGGAACAACGGTGGCGGCGCCGAGATGGTCACACCGCTCGACGAGCCGGCCCGCACGATGACGACGAAGGGTCATCAGTCGCTGCTCGTGCCCTACAACGGGCAAGGGCACGCACGGGAGGCGACGGAGCCGATCGGCACCGTGACCGGTTCTGATCGGTGGTCGCTCGCCGATCTTGAGCAGCTCGTCGATGACTGCGGGTTCCGCATGTTGGAGCCCTACGAGGTCGCCGCGGCGATGGCATTCCCCGCCGGCTACATCCCGCTCGACCTGTCGAAGAAGGATCAGGTCAAGCTTGCCGGCAACGCCGTGACCCCGCCGGTGATGACGTGGATCGTTGGACGAGTCATCCAAGCGCTGGAGGTCGCAGCGTGAGCGCGATCCACGAGCATCTCGTCGAACACCTCGCGCTCTGGCTCGCCAACACGAGGCACCGTGATGCCCGCGAGCAGGCCGCCTCGCTGCTCGACCCGTCGGCGCGCGGTCCGCTCGTCGACCCGGAGTTCGTCACCAGGCAGGTCGCGCTGATCGACGAGCTCGGCGTCATGTGGCCCGACGACATCCCGGACCTGGACGCGCCGCCCGAGCGGCACCTGTTCGCGGTGGACCCGCTGCTGACGGAGCGTGGCCGATGAGCAAGGCGACGCTGAAGACTCGACGGCAGGAACTTCGTCGGAACCTCGCAGGGTACGGGGCCACGTCGGCCCAAATCGAGGAAGCGGTCGGTCTGCTGCGCCGTCGCCAGGAGTTGCAGGCGCGTGGCGCGTCGCCGGCCGAGCTGCGCGACGTCACGGAGAAGCTCGAGTTCGCGGTGCTCGTCGCCCGCATCGGGCTCGACGCTGCTCGCGATCAGCGCTACCAGGAGGCGCAGGATCGGCTGCAGGACGACGACCGGAAGTACCGGCCCCGCTACATCGATCCGGTGCTGCGCGGTGCCGCACGAGCCGTCGGTGAGACCGCACGATCGGTGCAGCGCCGCAAGGCCATCACCCGCTGGGAGCACGCGGACGGTGCCGCGTGAGCATCCGCTATCTCATCGGCGACGTCCGCGAGCGGCTCGCCGACATCGCCGACGGTTCCGTGTCGTTCATCGGGTCGTCGCCGCCGTTCATGGCGCTGCGCTCGTACCTGCCCGACGGACATCCGAACAAGGACCGTGAGATCGGCTCCGAGCGCGACCCCGCCACGTTCGTGCAGACGTTGCTCGACATCACGGCCGACTGCGGCCGCAAACTCGCCCCGTGGGGCAGCCTCGCGTTTGAACTGGGCGACACCTACGCCGGATCGGGCGGTGCTGGCGGCGACTACGCCGACGGTGGCGCCCGCGAGGGTCAGAACGCCTTCGATGGATCTGCTGCAAGGGGCCGCCGACGAGACCATGACGAGTCAGGGCGACTGCCCAGGAAGCGGACCAAACCGATCAGCTGGGGATCACCCGAGCCGGCCGTCGATGCCGCACCACCCGACCGACTTCGCACTCGCCGCCAACTGCCGGGATGGCCGCAAGCCAAGTCCCTCGCCCTGATCCCACAGGCGTACGCGCTGTCGCTGGCCTACGGCCGCAACGTGCTCACCGGCGAGCCATCGCCCGCCGGGCAATGGCTGGTCCGCAACGAGATCGTGTGGCACCGACCGAACCCCGCCGTCGGCTCGCTCGGCGACAAGGTGCGACCCTCGACGTCCTACATCACGGTCGCGACACGCTCGCCGGAACGTTGGTTCGACCTCACAGCGGTGCGCGGTGAGCCATCATCGAACACGCACGCCCGGACAGCCAAGGGCGTGCCGGCACGACCTACGGGCCGCCGAAGCTCGCCGAGCGGCTCGTCCTCATGATGTGCCCCCGAGACGTGTGCAGTGAGTGCGGCGAACCACGCCGGCGGGTCGAACGCGCCGCCAACGCTGTCGGTGCTGCATCAAGGCGAGGAAGGTTCGCCGTCGACGTGCACAGCAAGGGCGCCGCGCTTCTGTCGTCGACCGACTTCCCAGACCGCAGCATCCGGGAGACGCTGGGCTGGACCGACTGCGGCCACGGCGCGTTCGTCCCGGGTGTGGTTCTCGACCCATTCGCCGGCACCGGCACCACGCTGTGCGTCGCCGACCTGCACGGCCGTGACGCGATCGGTATCGACCTCGACGCCCGCAACGAACTGCTGATCCCCCCCCGGATGGACGAGTGTCGCCGAGCGCTGTTCGGCTCCCCGAAGCAAGTGGTCGGACAGGAGACGCTGCCGTTGTGAGCGCGCCCGTCTCTGGCATGCAGTTCTACGGCGACCCGCGATGAGCGCGGTGATGGTTCGTCTGCGCCGCGCCGCGGTGGTCGAGTCGATGCTGTTGCGCGTTGACGCCGGATATCGCCCGCGTGCCGGCTGGGAATGCCGACGGGCGTGCGCGGGGATGCAGCTCTCGCTGTGGTTCGAGCAGTACCGGCAGGGCGCGCTCGTGTGCCAGCGATGCCCGGTGCGCATGGACTGCCTGGCCCACATCTGCGCAGTCGAGCATGACCTCGCGATCGACATGATCGACGGCTACATCGCCGTCTCCGCCAAGGATCGCCGCCGGCACGCACGAGCAGCCATCGAGCCCGCAGACGGGCACCTGCACCCCGTCGTGACGCTGATCATGGCGATCGAGGACGAGCAGCGGACTCAGGTGCCCGCGTGAGCTGGTTCAAGGTCGACGACAAGCTGCGCTCGCACCCGAAATGGATCGCGATCACACGCGACGCCCGCGATCTCTGGTTCGACGCCGGCATGTGGTGCTCCGCGCACAACAACGACGGCGTCGTTCCGGCGGATGCGATCCCGATGATCGCTGCCTCCGCGAAGCTCACCACCGCCCAGGCAACGAAGGCCATCGCCGAGCTTGTCCGTGTCCGGCTGTGGAAGGTCCGCCCGAAGAGCAAGGGTGCCGGCTGGGAATTCCACGATTGGGTCGACTACCAGCCGCTCAAGCAGCAGGTGCAGAAGAAGGCCGAGCAGCAACGCAAGCACGACTGGCTGCACAAGACCCGCCCGGGCCGCGCGGTGAAGGCGCTGATCGAGCGGCGTGACGGCAAGTGGTGCCGCTACTGCGGGATCGAGTTCACC
>Ga0068864_100000454_pt1 | contig 35430 bp, 30 predicted proteins | sample KBSSwiS72_FD_66586 | JGI IMG/M metagenome (GOLD analysis project Ga0068864, IMG submission 66586) | Switchgrass rhizosphere microbial communities from Kellogg Biological Station, Michigan, USA - KBS Switchgrass S7-2 | ecosystem: Host-associated > Plants > Roots > Rhizosphere > Soil ...
GTGGCTGCCGTGAAAGCAGGGTTGCTGAAAGAGTCGGAAATCAATGTCTCGCTGCATCGACTGCTGCTGGCGCGATTCAAGCTCGGGATGTTTGATCCGCCTGCGATGGTGAAGTACACGAAGATTCCCTTGAGCGAAAACGACAACAAAGCGCATCGCGATCTTGCCGTGGAGACGGCGAGGAAATCGATCGTGCTGCTGAAGAATCAGAACAATGTCCTGCCGCTCAGCAGAGATCTGAAAACCATCGCGGTGATCGGACCGAATGCGGATGACGCGAAGACGCTACTGGGGAACTACAACGGTATTCCGTCGGCGCCCGTCACGCCATTAGCGGGAATCAAGAGTAAAGTGCCGGGCACCAAGGTGATTTACGCCAGAGGTAGTGATGTCGCGCTGAATATGCCGTACTTCGAGGTGATTCCGTCATCGGCGCTCCCTGGCGGGATGAAAGGGGAGTATTTCAACTCCGCGAACTTTGATGGCATCGCCCATCGTCCCGCGGAGTTGACTTATCCCAGTTCCGGAAAGCTGGTCGGAAACATTCCGGACAATCCAAAACCGGTGATGACGCGCGTGGACCCGAACGTGGATTTCTATTGGTGGGACGGCTCACCTTCGTCTCAGCTTCAGGACGACGACTTTGGAGTGCGATGGGCCGGATTTCTGGAGGCTCCAGCATCGGGTACTTATCAGCTGGGAGCTATCGGCTTAAACGCGTATGAACTTTACGTTGATGGAAAGCAAATCGTGAAGTCGAGCAGCATCCATGGATCTAATTATCAATACGCAGCAGTGACGCTGGAAGCGGGGAAGCGATACCCCATTCGGCTGGACTATCACGAGTTCGTCGGGGACGCCGGCATCCAGCTTGTCTGGTCGCGGCCGCCGGAAACCCGCGCGAACGCTGAAAAGGAAGCTCTCGATGCTGCACGTTCATCGGATGTCGTGGTGATGGTCCTCGGCCTGACTCCGCGTCTTGAAGGTGAAGAAATGAAAGTTCCGGTCGAAGGCTTCGAAGGCGGAGACCGCGTGATGTTGGGAATACCGCAGATACAGGAAGATCTTCTGAAGAAGGTGGTCGCGCTCGGCAAGCCGACTGTGCTCGTGCTGTTGAATGGCAGTGCGGTCGCGGTCAACTGGGCAAAGGACAATGTGCCGGCGATTATCGACGCCTGGTATCCAGGGCAGGCCGGAGGAACCGCAATCGCCGATGTGTTGTTTGGCGATTACAATCCGGCAGGACGATTGCCTGTGACCTTCTACAAGTCCGCCGATCAGATTCCTCCATTCACGGACTATGCGATGAAAGGGAAGACCTACCGGTTCTTCACCGGCGAGCCGCTATTCCAGTTCGGATACGGATTGAGTTACACCACGTTCATCTACGGAAACATGGTGGTCCCGAAACAGGTAAAGATTGGAGACTCCATGAAATTATCGGTGGATGTTACGAACGCCGGCAGCCGCGATGGTGAAGAAGTCGTGCAGCTTTATGTAAAGGGTCGAGGCACTCCAGGCGAGCCGATTCGATCTCTTGAAGGATTTCAACGGATCGCGTTGAAGAAGAATCAAATGAAGACTGTGGAATTCACACTGAAGCCGGAACAGCTTTCTCACGTTCTGGCAGATGGTCGTCGCGTTACCGACGCCGGCACGATGGAGATTTCCATCGGCGGGCAGCAGCCTCGTGCCGGCGTCACGAACGTCGTCTCCTCTACCTTCCAACTGCAGTGAAACTGGTGCCTGACACCAGTTTCGGGTAGAGGGATTGGTAGATGCGATGGCCGGAGGCGTAGATGGCGGATTCTTCTGGGCGGGGTTCGACGGATCCGACTTCGCGGACGGCGGCTTTGCACACGTCGATCACCGACGAATACTCGCCCGTGCCCACCAGCGCCAGAAGAGCGGCGCCATATGCGGATCCCTCTTCGCTTTCCAGCACCGCGACACGAAGCTTGAAGACATCTGCCAGCATCTGACGCCAGAATGCGCTTCGTGCGCCGCCACCGGATACCCGAACAGAATTCACATGCACACCCATATTCCGGATGATTTCCAATCCGTCCTTCTGACTGTAGGAAACGCCTTCCATGACGGATCGAATCAAATCCGCTCGCCGATGCTTCGCCGTCAATCCGATCCATCCGCCGCGCGCGTTCGCATCCAGATGCGGCGTGCGTTCGCCCATCAGGTACGGCAGCCAGTACAAGTCCTGTGAGCCTGCAGGGGCGGTAGCGGCTTCGGCGGTCAGCGCGTCGTAACTTACCCCGGGCGCAAGATTGTTCCGAAACCATTGCAGGCTGAGACCCGCGCCCTGCGTGACTCCCATCACGTGCCAGGCGCCAGGCACTGCATGACAGAACGTATGCACGCGCCCGTCCGGATCGTATGCGGGCGACGGTGTATGCACGAAGACCACGCCCGACGTCCCAATCGTGCACGACATGATTCCCGGCTCGACAATTCCATTTCCAACCGCGCTCGCCGCCTGATCGCCGGCTCCTGCAACAACCGGCGTGCCTTCCTTCAAACCCGTCACTGCCGCTGCGGCGCGCGACACTTTTCCGCTTATCTCGGGGGACTCCAGGACTGCAGGAAGAATCCTCCGATCGATGCCCAGCTGATCCGCCAGCGACGTCGACCACTGCCGGCGCACGACATCGAACAACGCCGTGCCGGAGGCATCCGAAACATCACAGGCGTGCTCGCCGGTGAGCTGAAACCGCAGGTAGTCTTTTGGAAGCAGGATCTTTCGAATCCGAGCGAAGTTTGCCGGCTCGTTGTCGCGCACCCACAGGAGCTTAGGCAGGGTGAATCCTGTCAGCACCGGATTCGCGATCGATGCGATGACCGTTTCTTTTCCGACGAGTTTGTTGATGGCGTCGACCTGATCCTGGCTTCTCTGGTCGCACCAGATCAATGCGGGTCGAATCACTTCATTGGCCAAATCGAGCAGAACCAGTCCATGCATCTGACCCGACAGCCCGATACCTCGCACATCGTTTCGTGATGCTCCGGCTGCAGCCAGCACTCCGCGAATCGCCTGCTGTGCCGCGTCCCACCAGTTTTCCGGACGCTGTTCGGCCCACAGCGGACGCTCCATGCGCATGTCTTCGTGTGGGGAAGTGAACGAGTGGCGTACTTTTCCGCTCGCATCCACGAGCAGCGCGCGCGTGCCTCCTGTTCCGACATCGATTCCAAGCCAGTACACGTTAAGAGAACACTTTTCTTCCGCGGTGGAGTCCCAGCAGCAGTTGCACGAGCCGGTGTCCGATCAATTCATGAAGCGTCAACAGTTCCTTGTTGGCTTCCGCAAGCGCATGGCCATCCGTACCGGCAGAGACGCCGGATCCGGCCTTCAGGGCCTCAGTGGCTTCGCGGATGATGGGATCTTCCATCATGTCTCCGGCGATCTCCCACAACGTAATAAAACGATCCACCGCCGTCGGGAAGCTCACGGAGAACACGCCGCGATTGCTTGTGGTACGCAGCGGTTTGAAATCGAGGTTGAAGGGGCCATTGTATCCATTCGATCGCAGCAGCATCAGGACATTGAGCCAGTCGAACGGGTTCACCAGACCGACGCCGATATCCACGTCATGCTTGAGCCTGTAACCGTCGTTGATATCGAAGTGAAACAGTTTGCCGGCCAGCAGCGCCCGAGCCAGCGCGGCGCGCGGCGCGCCTCCCCACATCAGTTCATGGAGATATTCGGGGTTGACGCCCACCATTTCCGGATGCGTCAGCAGTCCCGACGAAATAAAAGCCAGCATTGAATCCGTTGTCGGCAGCAGGATCTCCGCCTGCGGCTCAAACGGCTTTGCTTCAAGGCAGTGTTTCAGCGTCGCGCGTCCTTTTTTCTTTGCGATTTCAATGTCGTGTTCGCAGGCCGCATTCAGCGACTCCGCATACCAGCGAAGTGTCTGCATTTCGTCGATGGCCCCCTGCACAAAGTATCCCAGCGACCCCGGCCAGTACACGGCGAACGACGCGCCGAGTTCGTGTCCGATCTCGACGGTATTCCGCACCCGAAACTTCGTATATTCCCGAACCTCCGGTGCTTCGGCCGCAGGTCCAGCGGCAAATACTTCGTGAAAGAACGTCTCGGTGGTGACCATCGAGCACTTCACGTTGTTCTCTTTCAGAGTCTTCTGGATTTTGCTGACAATTTCCGCCTGACTGTCTTTGCCGAGCTGGCCACTGGGAATCACGTCACTGTCGTGAGTGCACCAGTATCCGATGCCGATCTTTCCAAATTCGCGAATCACGTCTTCAAACGTGACCGGTGTCCGTGTGGGTGCGTAGAATAACGCCTGACCTTGATAGGCTGCGGCCCATTGGGGGCCGGTGATGAAATATTTGCGGCGGATTTCCGGGCTGTAGGCTCCGCCGCACTGTTCTGTGAGACGCTCTACGAGCGCCAATTGCTTATTGGGTGGTACAGGTTGCATGTTCAACAAAATAGTTCAGGCGGTACACATCGACAAGCGATAATTGGCCGCCCTGATGGCAATGTTCATGGTCCACGGAGAAGGAATGTCGAATTTGAAATTGAGAGTGTTGACCCGGATCATGGATTCCGGACTTGTCGCAGTGGTCCGCGCGGATACTTCCGATCAGGCCGCGCGGATTGCGGAAGCCTGTGCCGCCGGCGGCGTCGCCGCTGTCGAGATTACATTCACGGTTCCGGGTACAGCCGGTGTTATTTCGGATCTCGCGAAACAATATAAGAAGGATGAAATACTGATCGGCGCGGGAACAGTGCTGGACCCGGAGACGGCACGTATCGCGATTCTTTCAGGCGCGCAGTTTGTCGTCAGTCCCGCGCTCAATCCCGCAGCAGCCACGTTATGCAATCGATATCAGATTCCATACATGCCCGGCGCGGCAACGCCACGCGAAGTGATCGAAGCGATGGAGTGCGGCGCGGATATCGTGAAGGTATTTCCCGGCGACACGCTGGGACCTTCGTTCGTGAAAGCCATTCGTGGACCATTGCCGCAGGCGTCCCTGATGCCGACCGGCGGTGTCGACATTGGCAATGTCGCGGACTGGATCAAGGCCGGTTGCGTTGCTGTCGGTGTTGGCGGAAACCTCACCGCCAGTGCGAAGTCGGGCGACTATAAAACCATCACCAGTGTGGCAAAACAGTTCATCGAGAAGATCCGCAGCGCACGGGCGTGACCATAACTATGGACAAGAACATCGTTACTTTCGGCGAGATTATGTTGCGTCTTGCTTCACCCGGGGCCGAACGCTTCCTACAGAGCCCGAAATTTGACGCGACGTTTGGTGGCGGGGAAGCCAACGTCGCAATCGCACTGGCATCGTTCGGGATGAGCGCGGTTTACGTTACGGCGCTGCCGGAGAAGAACCCCATTGCGGATGCCGCGATTGCGGAATTGCGCGGCCTCGGTGTTGACACCTCGCAGATCGTTCGGAGGAAAGGCCGCATGGGCATCTACTTCCTGGAAGCCGGCGCGAATCAACGGCCTTCGCGCGTAGTTTACGATCGAGAGAACAGCGCGATTGCACTGGCGAAACCTGGAGACATCAACTGGAAGAAGTCGTTTGAGGGTGCCGGGTGGTTTCACGTGACGGGAATCACACCGGCAATCAGTGGTTCGGCAGCGGAGCTCTCGGTGGAAGGAATGCGTGCGGCGCGGGAGCTTGGACTAACGGTTTCCTGCGATTTGAACTACCGCAAAAATCTCTGGAAATGGGGAACAAGCGCGGTCGGCGTCATGACGGAATTGTCAAAGCTGGCCGATGTCATTATTGCCAACGAAGAAGATGTGCAGATGGCGCTAGGCCTTGGCACGTCAACTCGGGTGGAGTCGGGTGATCTGGACCCGATGCAATACGAGAAACTGACCGATGACGTACTAGCGGCGTACGGCAACCTGCGAGCGATTGCGATCACCCTGCGAGAATCGAAAAGCGCATCGCACAATGGATGGTCGGCGTGCATGAACGACCGAAAGAACTTCATGATGAGCCGTCACTACGAAATTACGAACATCGTCGACCGCATTGGAGCAGGCGATTCCTTTGCGGCCGGCCTGATTTATGGAATGCTCCGGTTCTCCACATTGCAGGAAGCCCTCGAATTCGCCGTCGCCGCAAGCTGCCTGAAACATTCGATTCCGGGTGACTTCGCGCGCTCCAGCGTCGACGAAGTGAACGCGCTGGTTAAAGGCGATGCGTCCGGTCGCGTCCAGCGGTGATGCCGTGAATGGACTTGCCACCATCATCGGATATGTTGCCGGAACATTAACGACAGTGGCTTACCTGGCTCAGGTGCTGAGAACACTGAAGCACAAGAGCACGAGAGACATCAGTCTCGGCATGTATCTGATGCTCTGTACGGGTATCGGCCTGTGGCTGGTTTATGGAATCTTCATTCATTCCTGGCCGGTGATCATCGCGAACGCGGTTACGCTGGGACTTTCCGGATCCGTCCTTGTGATGAAGATCAAGTTTGGATGAAAAGGCCAGATATCGGGTGAGGGTGGCCTGCGCCAGCGGGCCGGATGAGGGGTACAACAGATGCTTCACGTCATCCTCTCACTGGGTTATTCTTCGTGTATGTCCTCCCACCCCACCCATTATTGGACTCTCCTTGACGATGGCCGCATCCGATGCGATGTCTGTCCCCGTCTCTGCAGTCTTCATGAAGGTCAGCGTGGTTTCTGCTTCGTGCGTGCTCGAGAAAATAATGCGATCGTTCTGACCACCTGGGGCCGATCGAGCGGATTTTGCATCGACCCCATCGAGAAGAAACCCCTCAATCATTTTCTGCCCGGCTCATCGGTGCTTTCATTCGGCACCGCGGGCTGCAATCTGGGATGCCAATTCTGCCAGAACTGGGACATCAGCAAGTCGCGCGAAATGGACACACTCGCGTCGCTTGCAACTCCGGAAACGATTGCCGAGACTGCGAAGCGCCTGGGCTGTGAAAGCATCGCGTTCACCTACAATGATCCGACCATATTTATGGAATACGCGATCGACGTTGCCGATGCGTGCCGGCTCGAGGGAATTTCGACAGTAGCGGTAACTGCCGGTTATATGTGTCCGGATCCGCGCGCGGAATTTTATCGGCATATCGATGCTGCCAATGTGGACCTGAAGGGTTTTACGGAATCTTTCTATTCGAAGATTTGCGCGGGCCATCTCGATGCGGTGCTGGATACCTTGCTGTACATCAAGACGCAGACAAAGGTCTGGCTCGAGATCACAACCTTGTTGATTCCCGGCGAAAACGACAGTCCAAACGAAATCGACGGGATGACGCATTGGATCGCAGACAATCTTGGTCCGGACGTCCCACTGCATTTCTCCGCATTTCATCCGGACTTCAAAATGCTCGATAAGATGCCGACGCCCCTGTCGACTGTCCGCCGTGCGCGCGAAATCGCGATGAACAACGGCCTGCGGTATGTCTATACGGGGAACGTTACCGACCCGGAAGGGAGCATCACGCTTTGCGCGAATTGCAAGCGAGGCATCATTGCGCGCAACTGGTATGAAATTACAGAGTGGCATCTGAGCGAAGAAGGGAACTGCCAATTCTGTGGATCGGCCGTACCCGGTGTGTTTCATCCCGTGCCTGGCACCTGGGGCAATCGCCGCCTGCCGGTTTCGATTCGTTAGCTTCCCGCCATTTTTGATTTTGTTCCGGCCATTTCCAGCGGGTACTCTCCTATGCGAGGAGACATCATTGAGCACGAAAATCATTGCGGCGCCCGACCCGAACCCGACAAAGCCGAAGATTAAACTACCCCCGAATGCATGCGACGCGCATTGCCATATTTTCGGTCCGGCCGATAGGTTTCCATACCATCCCGATCGCGCCTACACGCCACCGGATGCAGGCAAGGACGCACTGAAGAAACTGCACGACTTTCTCGGAATCGAACGCGCCGTTATTGTTCATGCCAGCTGTCATGGCGTCTACATGGATGCGACGCTCGACGGCATCGCCACGTCGAACAATAAGTATCGCGGCACATCCATTGTTTCCCCGGATATTACAGACAAGGAACTTCAGCGCTACAACGCGGGTGGTATTCGTGCCGTGCGGTTTAATTTCGTGAAACACCTGGAAAGCGTTCCGGAACATTCCACGGTTATACGCATGGCCGAACGCATCAAGGATATGGGCTGGCATCTGGTGGTGCATCTCGATGCCGAGAATCTGGTAGAACTGTCGTCGCTGCTGCGAAATCTGCCGATTCCGTTTGTGATCGATCACATGGCGCGAGTGAAGACCAATCTCGGACTGGAGCAGCCTGCATTTCAAACGCTGCTGGACATGATGAAAGACGAAAAGGCATGGGTCAAAGTTTCCGGACCCGAACGGCTTTCCGTAGCCGGACCGCCATTCACGGATGCCATTCCCTACGCGCAGGCGCTCATTAAAGTGGCGCCCAGGCGCATTCTCTGGGGGACGGATTTTCCGCATCCCAATGTGAAACACATGCCAAATGACGGACACCTCGTGGACCTTCTTGGTATGATGGCACCCGATCCGGCGACCCTGAAGACGATCGTCGTCGACAATCCAACTCAATTGTATTGGGCCAACTGATACTCATTCTGGATGGAAACTATGCGTTTGTTACTGGGTATTTTGCTGACTCTGCCTGCTCTGTCACCGGTCTTTTCACAGTCGGGGACCGGCCACATCAAAGGGGAAGTGTGGTATCGGCCGTTCGTGGATCGTGATAACAATTTCGACAACGTTGCGGTGCCCAATTGTGAAGTTGTTTTCAGTTCGAGTTCGAATCCGAAGAAAGCGGTCTCCAGTGCCGACGGGCATTTCGAGTTGGATCTTCCAGCGGGTGTCTATAGCGCTACAGCCAACTGCATGACGACGCCGAATTCCTGGGAATTTCATCCGGCAGTTCGTCCGGACTTTGAAGTGAAGCCCGGTTCCACTGCCTTGCTGAATCTCTTGACGCTGGTCAAACGCTCGAAGGCGAACAAGACCGGCGATGGTCAGGAAGAGCCCGAATACAAGAGCGACGATCTCAAAAGCGAAGTCCTGGAATTGAAGACCGCTTCGGGCCCATTGCGAAAAATTGTTGTGCGATTTCTCCGCCGGGAATCATCAAAGGAGCTTGCGGAGTATCAGGGGCGCCGCGACTACCGACAGGATGCTCCGGCGTCGGTCACGTTCAATGCGCTGGCTATCTATTCCGACAGTATCACCATCGAAAAACCGGCAATGACTGTGAAGGCCGTGGGCCACGTGGTGGTCGAAGATGGAAAGCAGCGCCGTCAGGGCAATGAAGCCACCGTTGAATTCAGCGATCCAGATCCGCTATCGACCTTGAAGGTTCTCGGCGCGTCGCGCTAATGAAAGGAAAAAAAGGGCCGACGTTTTCACCCCGCCTCGTACCAGGAACTGCGACCGCGACCAAGCAGCTGAAGACGTCCCGCCTGCACCAGCTGCTTGAGATGCAGCTTGAGCGTGTTCCGGTTGGCTTTCGTCAGTTTGATTGCATCGGTCAGCGTCAACCGGCCGTGCTGTCGCGTGAGTTGAAGCAGCCTTTCGTCGAGCACCGAAAGCGATGACATCAGCTTTTCTCTCTTGATCTTCTCCGCCAGCGAATCCTTTTGCTCGATCAGGCACAGCAGGAAAAATCGCAGCCAGTCCATCAGGTGCGACTCGTCGCGATCCAGGGTCCCCTGGGCGCTGCGCAGCCCCCGATAGTATTGCTCGCGGTTTTCCTCGATGACACGTTCCAGCGAACTATAGGGCATATAGCTGTAGCCCGTGCGAAGCAGGAGCAGATTGGTCAGCACCCGCGCAAGTCTCCCGTTACCATCCTGGAACGGGTGGATGGCGAGATATCGAACGATAAAGACCGCCACGACGAGCAGGGGATGATGGCTCGTTCCCTGGAGCTCCTGGTTACTCCAGGCCACAAGCTCCTGCATCAGGCGCGGTGTGTCAAATGGACTGGACGTTTCAAAGATAATGCCGACGCTTCTCCCCTTGGAATCGAACGCCTCGACATTATTGCTGATCGTTTTGTAACTTCCCCGATGGTGCTCATCCCGATCTGAAAATTTCAGGAGAATGCCATGCAGTTGCTTGATGTGATTTTCATCCAGCGGAATATCCCTCCAGGAATCGAAGACGAGCCTGGTGGCTTCGGCGTATCCGGCCACCTCCTGCTCGTCTCTCGACTTGAACGATCCCAGATCCAGGTTTGAAAGCAGCAGATCGACTTCGCGATCGGTCAGCTTCGCGCCCTCGATTCGAGTCGATGCGCCGACGGACTCGACTGTCGCAATCTGACGGAGCGTCGCCAGCCGATCCGGTGCAAGGGAACCGAGTGCTCTCCAGGCTCCTTTGAACTCGTCGATGTCGCCAACAAGACGGAGGAGGTCTGGCGTGAGGATCAGGTTTCGGAATGGATCCAGAGGCATACCCGCAATGATACCCGAAAATACCCGACTGCCGATTTGGGTATTTCCGGGTGGGCAATCGGGTATTGCAGGAATTTACCTTGGAGATCGTAGCTGTAGAGTTACTTTAGGGAGGAGTAGGAAATCCGTTCAATATAGGTGGGATAGGGTTTTATATACGCGCTCTCGTTACCGCGGGCGCTTTAGGATCGACATGGCCGATTCGACGGAGGGACTGAGCGTGGTCGCAGACCGCGCTCAGAGAAACGCAGAGAGAAGATGGATGCCTGCTCGGAAGACCGCCGTGGGTCGATCTCCTTGAGTGTTGCTTCAGTTGTGCGGGCTATCTCTTTGTCAGCTCGTCATAAAGGCCGTCGAAAAACGCTTTCTGTTCCATCCACCCGAGGTCGTCGATCTTGACCTGAGTCATGAAGGTGTCTTTGGTTGCGCCCGCTTTGATTGCTGCGTTTCCGCGGTCAATGACGGAGTCGATCTTGGTCTTGAACGCAGCGACATCCGCTTTAGGACGAGGTTCCCCGCGGCCGGGAATCGCCGTTTCAAAATCGAGTTTGAGGATGGCTTCAAGCGATGCCTTCCAGCCGAGAACGCTGCCGCCGTTTGCCCAGTCGACAACGGGATTCGTATCGGTAACCGTGTCGCTGATCATGGCAATCTTCAGGTCCGGAAAGTAGACAACCGTGTCGTCATTGGTATGGGCGTTGCCAAGATGGTGTGCATCCACCTGCACGCCGCCGAATTTCAGGACGTAGTCCTTTGCAAATGTCTCCGTGGGCCGACCGGTAATTTGAGCGGTACGAGGATCGGCCGCCATGTTGGCCTTCAACGCCTCAAGTCCGACGACTTTTGCACCCAGATCCACCAGCGCGCCATTGTTTCCGGTGTGATCCGGATGATGGTGAGTATTCAGGATGTATTTCACAGGCAGCGGACTGATCATCTTCAGCTGCGTATTGAGTGCAGCAAAGATGTTGTTCGTTTCGGTTGAGGGATTCTTTGTGTCGACGACGATCAGGCCGTCCGGTGTAACGCGTACCGCGGTGTTGGCACCGCCACCCGTGATCAGGAAAAAGCCGGGCTTCAGCTGACGCGTCATCTGCGTCTCCGGCACTGTGCCACGACCTCCGCCCGCCTGCTGAGCGACGGCGATGCCGGTCAGGGTAGTGACAAGCGCGATCGATAAAAGAAATTTCCGCATGATGTCCTCCTCTCGAATGGCGGTGATTCTATCGCGTATCGGGGCTAAGAGCTTGCACGTTGTGAATCAATCGCCGGATAATTCCGCCCATGCATTCCCTGATGTTCCTGATGCTGACAATTGGCCAGGCTTCCTATGTCGGGAACACCGCTGGAGCCGGAAGTTTTCCCCTGGTTCAGGGACAACAGGCGGCCACGCTTTACGTCGATTCTGCCGACTGGCCGGGTGTGGTGCGGGCGGTTGGCGATCTGCAGGCCGATGTCGAACGCGTAACGAGCAGGAAGCCGGCGGTCACGGGCGACAAGAGTGGCCTGAGTCACAACGTGGTGATTGTCGGAACTATTGGGAGGAGTCTGGTCATCGACCAGCTGATCCGTTCGAAGAAGATCGATTCGAGCAGCATCACAGGCAAATGGGAATCCTTCTTCCTCCAGACTGTCACGGATCCGCTTCCGGGCGTATCGAGTGCTCTTGTCATTGCAGGAAGCGACAAGCGCGGAACGATTTACGGAATCTACGATCTCTCGGCGCAGATTGGAGTCTCACCCTGGTATTGGTGGAGCGACGTTACTCCCGAGCACAAAGATGCGCTCTTCATCAGGTCCGGCAAATACCAGCAGGGTGAACCGAGCGTCAAATACCGCGGTATTTTCTTCAATGACGAAAAGCCAGATCTCGATTACTGGGTCCGTGCGAAATTCGGCGAGCATCCTACTCCGGGCGGCGGTGCGGGAACCGTCGCCAATTTCAACGGCAAGTTCTACACCAAAGTGTTCGAACTGATTCTCCGTCTGAAGGGCAACTACCTTTGGCCCGCGATGTGGAATAATGCTTTCGCCGAAGACGATCCGGACAATCCGCGACTCGCCGACGAGTACGGCATCGTCATGGGAACCTCGCATCAGGAGCCGATGATGCGGGCGCAGAAGGAATGGGACTGGCATCTCCTGCAACAATACGGAAACTGGAATTTTGCGACGCACGAGGAGGTAATGACGAAGTTCTGGCGCGACGGTGTCGAACAGCGCAAGAACTTTGAAAACATTTACACGATTGGTCTGCGCGGCGAAAACGATACGGCAATGGTCCAGGGGCAAACGGAGAGCATTTCGCTGCTGCAGCGCATTGTGGATGTGCAGCGCAAAATCATCGCAGCTGTCGTGAATCCCAACGTCGAGGCGGTGCCGCAGCTATGGGCGCTATATAAAGAAGTCCAGGGCTATTACGAAAAAGGGCTGCGCGTACCGGATGATGTAACGCTTCTCTGGGCTGAAGACAACTGGGGCGACGTGCGCCGGTTGCCAACGGCTGAAGAGCGGAAACGCGCCGGAGGCGCAGGGGTGTACTACCACTTCGACTACCACGGCGGACCCCGCAGCTACCAGTGGTTGAACACGAGTCCGATTGCGAAGATCTGGGATCAGATGAGTCTCGCCAAAAAGTACGGCGCCGATCGCATATGGATCGTCAACGTCGGTCACCTCAAGGGATATGAACTCCCAACGGAGTACTTCCTGGACCTTGCGTGGAACACGGACCGCTGGACCAATGACAATATCCAGGAGTACACGCGTCTTTGGGCGGCGCGCGAATTTGGCGACCTATATGCGGCAGATACCGCGGATATCCTTGCGAAGTACACGAAGTACAACGGGCGTCGGAAGCCGGAGCTGGTCGATGCCGGTACCTACAGCCTGGTAAATTTTCATGAAGCCGAAAATGTCGTCGCGGACTTCAATGCGATCACAGCGAAGGCGCAGACGATCTTCGAAAAATTGCCAAAGGATAAGAAGGACGCGTTCTATCAGCTGGTTCTCTTTCCGACGAAAGCCTCGGCAAACCTGAATGAAATGTATGTCGCCGCCGCGAAGAATGCACTGTATGCGGCTCAGGGTCGTGCCAGCGCGAATGACTATGCCGAAAGAGCGCGGGCATTGTTCAAGATGGACGCGGATCTGATGACGTACTACAACAAGACCTTTGCCGATGGGAGATGGGATCACTTCATGGACCAATCGCACATCGGCTACACGAGCTGGCAGGATCCGCCCTCCAATACCATGAGCGCGATTCGTCTGACGTCTACGACGGTTCCGCTTTCCGCCGGAATGGGAGTCGCAGTAGAAGGATCGACGACGGCATGGCCCGGCGCTACGGGAGATCCATCGCTGCCGAGATTTGATGCACTGAATCAGCAGAAATACTTCATCGATGTATTCAACAAGGGCCAGGCCCCGTTCGACTTTACTGCGGAGGTGAGCCACCCGTGGATTGTGGTGAACGAAACGAAGGGAACTATCACGAAAGAGACTCGGCTCTGGGTGAGCATCGATTGGAGCAGAGCGCCAAAGGGTTCGACGATGGGCACAGTGAAGATTAGTGGCGCAGGAGGAGAAGTTTCTGTAATGGTCGACGCGCTCGATCCTGAAGTGACGCGGACCTCGCTTCAGGGATTTGCCGAGAGCGCGGGTACGATTTCCATCGAACCCGAGCACTTTACAAACAAGAATGACTTTGGGACGAATCGTTGGATCCGTATTGAAGATTACGGCCGCACGCTTTCCGGAATGCGGGCGGATTCCGTTGTCGATGCTCCGACCGCGACGCCGGGTAAGGATTCACCCCGTCTCGAGTATCGCATGTACATTTTTTCTCCCGGTGCCGTCATCACAAACCTGATCCTGGCGCCAACCCTGAATTTCCAGCCGGGTAGAGGATTGCGCCTCGCCGTTTCCTTCGACGATGAGGCACCGCAGATCATCACAGCGGTACCTGAAAATTTCAGTGCGCAGAATGGAAATCAGGATTGGGAAAAAACAGTCCGCGATAACGCTCGGACGGTATCGGTATCGAGCACGTTGGCGACTCCGGGTTATCACACGCTGAAAGTGTGGATGGTGGATCCCGCGGTTCTGGTGCAGAAAATCATCGTCAATACCAGCGCTGCAAAGCCCACGCCGGGCTATCTCGGGCCTCCGGAATCCTTCCGAGTTGGGCGTTAAGGAGTGAACCGCAAAGCTGGGATCACCCACTTCAACTATCTTTCTGAGATGGTTTCCGGCCATGGCGGAGTTTTGTAACTTCCCAGCAGCCGAATCTCGGTTGCCACGTTTTCCAGATCGGTAAGCGCTTTCAAGTTGCGTGGGTCGCCTGCCCCAACTCCAAGCTCCGTCAGGAATCGATACTGGCCGGGATATCCCGGCACGGCACGGGAGTGGATCGCGGCCAGGTTCAAGCCCTGCCTTGCAAAGCAGGCCAGCGTTTCAACCAGCGCGCCGGGAATGTCCCGCAATGAAAAGATGAGGATGGAACGATCGTCATGCGGACCGGGAATCGCAGTTCCGTGCTCGAGAAGAAGAAATCGCGTCCACGTTCTGGAAGAGTCTCCGCAATCCGTATGGAGAACCTCAAGCTCATGGACTATCGCTGCAGGCAACGGGCACAGCGCAGCCTGTGATGGGTCGTTTGCTTCTCGAACCAGCCTGGCCGCTCCGGCGGTATCGTGGCATGGAATAACGGTCCACCCGGATGCTTGAATGAATCGATGGCACTGAGTTTCTGCCACGGGGTGCGCGAGGATCTTCTGAATGTTTCCTCTGTTTCCCGGAAGCGCGGCGGCGACAAATCCGATCCGAACGCGGGCCTCTGCGCGCGCCGCCAGCGGGGGGCCGGGATTGATTTCCAGAAGCCGATCCCACACCGGTTGAATCAATCCGGCGGTTGTATTTTCGATTGGCAGTACGGCGTTCGTTGCCTTTCCGGAATCGATGGCATCAAATGCGGCTTGAAATGAATCGCAGCAGAGAAGAGATGTCTCGTCGCCCAGCAATCGGCGAGCGGCCGTTGCGGAATTCGAACCATCTTCACCTTGTATTGCGGTCCTGCTGATCGCACTCACCTGAAGAGTATATCGGGAAGTGGTGTCAGGCGTGCCTGACACCACCTCGGAGAACGTGGGGTCTGACCCATATTACGGTCGGGGTGCCTGCATTTCGGCGGCCGGCTGATAATTGTGCAGCATGTCGGGATAGCCATTCATCGCGAGGCGTGTGGACGGTCCGGTACCGAAATGATGCGCGCGGTGCCATGTCTGCTTCGGCGCGTAGACGATGTCGCCCTGATCGGCGACGAATGTGGGAATGCCAGTGATTTTGTATTCAATCTGTCCTTCCAGGATCATCCAGAACTCGCCGGACACTTCATGAAAATGTCCATTGTCGAGCGGATTATCCCGGTCCGCCTGGCGGCCACGAATAATATTGGCGAATGCGCGATCGTCGACGACAAAGCGTTTCTGCTGGAAAATATTGTTCGCAATCATCTGATTGAAATCGAAGAACGGCTTGTTGACGTCGTCGTACTTCCCCTTGCCCGAAACCCGAACCTTGACAAAGTTCATGCCGGGTACCGGGGTTGGCGTTTCGTCGATGGGATACATCGTCATTGCGTTTGCGACAGTGACTTCAAGCCGCAGCGACGGCGTGGTGCCGACGGTCTCCATGCTATAGATGTTGCGATAAGGAACCTGAACCATCCCGCCTTTCGAAGCAACAATTGGCTCTTGTCCATCAATGTTGAATCGAATCTGTCCGTCCTGAACGATCCACCATACGGGATTGTCGGGATGGAATCGGCGTGGCGTCTTCTCTCCCGGAGCCATGGAGATGTAATCGGCATGGAGCAGATTGTCGCTGACGACCGTCTGGGTCCAACTTGCCTGGCCTTTGTGGTCTGCAAGAATATCTTTCAATTTCCAGATCGGCTTGTTTGGAGCCGTCCAACCAGTCGGGGTATTGGGAACCGGCGCCCACGCGAGAGTCTCGGCTTGTCCCTGTCCTTTTAGGGCGGTCTTCTGGCCCGGAAGCATTGAAAATATTCCAAGCGCTGCAACGGCGATGAACGCTAAGTGTCGAAGGTGTCGCATGTCTGGCTCCTTATGTCGAGGCAAAGTGTCGCTACGATAACGTACGCAATGGCCGATTGTCCATTTCGCTGTGCAGCGGTAGAATGCCCGGCATGAAACGACAAATCACTTTCTCCCTTGCTCTTCTATTCACGACGGCCGTGTTTCTCCAGGCAGCGGATCAATTCACCGGAACGTGGACACTCAACGTTGCAAAATCGAAATACAGTCCGGGTATGCCGCCGAAGGCTCAGACCACAAAACTGGAAACGCTAAAGGACGGCATTCGGGAAGTTGTCGATCGCGTTAATGCCGATGGCTCCAATACGCACTGGGATTTCACCGCAAAGTTTGACGGCAAGGACTATCCGATCACGGGCGATCCCGATCGCGATATGGCTTCTGTGAAGAAAGTGGACGATTACACGCTGGAAGTCGTGAACAAGAAGGCTGGAAAAGTAACGACATCGATGAAACTGGTTGTCGCAAAGGATGGAAAATCTCGAACCAATACCGTGACCGGCAAGAACGCCGCGGGTGTCGCCATCAACAATATCCTTTTCTTCGACAAGAATTGAGATCCGCCAGCGCTTCCCAATTCCCAACGTATCCCGGCCAGTCGTTGGATTCAGCGATTTCCCTGATGGCGGAATTTCGTTCGCGCAACAAGCCCTGCATGTAGCGACGCAGAACCAGAATTTCCGCCAGACGTCCGAACCCCGGCACAGGAGACGCGAATCGAAACAGATCTTTCATTTCCGTTTCATCGTTCGATAAAGCCCGGAAGAAGTGGTCGTGCTGCATGAATCGGAAGATCCCAGCCACCATGGTGTCCTGAAAGGATACCGGCCGATTCATCGCTGTAATTTCGCTCGTGAGTTTGTGCCAGAACCCGAAGTGCTTTGCTCGCCATGTCACTTGCTGGCCCAGGTCAATCAAGCCGGAAGTGACGCCGCCCATGGCGACGGCCGATTCTCCGCTGTGGACGTTTCCGGCAAGATGAACTTCGACACTCCGTGCCAGATCGAAACACCGTTCAATCGGTGCTCGGATCCGCGTGATTTCCTCCAGCGTCACCATGAAGCGGCTACTTTGTTTTCGAGCTTGCGAAAAGACCCTGTTCGGGATGCATCCGCGTCGTTGCGCTGGGGCCCATGCCCATCAGCTGAACGATCACTTCTTCACCCTTCGACCCATCATAGTGATGTGCATTGGGTGGATGTTTCATGAAGCTGCCGGGTTTGAGTGGAACAGTCTTGTCCGGGTCGAAGACGTCGCCCGCGCCCGTATACCATGTGCCCTTGAGGACAGTGGCATAGCGAGCTTCCGGATGAAAATGCGGCCTGCTCATCACCCATGGCGGGAACTTCACCTGGATGATGTAGATGCCCGGCTTTGCCGGATCTCCCTCGACGATCGCCGTCTTGAATCCGAGGCCGTCGGGCTCATCCACCCACTTCAGGTCTTCCGAAGTGACGCGTTTGACCGGTTCTGGAGCCGCCGATCGTTGCTGTCCGAAAATAGAAGAATTGGATAGCAGCAGTCCGAAAGACAGCGCTGCCACTCCAAGCCCTGCCAGAGTCAGTCGATTCCATGTGGTTTTCATGCGGGGATCCTAACAGAAAATTAGGCCGCGGAACAAATACCTCAGACTGATATTTTCTTTATATCATTGGACTTATTGCATGCGATTGCCCCTTCGGTGTATATCTTTGGCACTGGAAATTGAGGGAGAGACTGGCATGATTCGAACATTTGTCCTCACTGGAGCAGTTCTCGCAGTGATTTTGGCACCCGCGGCCGGGTACAGTGCGGGACCCGAAACCGCGTCTTCCATTGCCGATGCCGCTCGCGATCGGGACATGGCAACCGTGCGTGCTCTCCTCAAGCCAGGTGCGGACGTCAACGCTCCCGGATTTGACGGAACGCCTGCGCTTCACTGGGTTGTACTTGTGGACGACTCTGCAACTGCAAAGCTTTTGCTTGGTGCGGGTGCCGATCCGAAGCTCGCCAATCGTCTGGGCGTGACTCCGCTCGCGATTGCATCAACGAACGGGAATGCTGAAATGATTCGGTTGCTGCTCGATGCCGGCGCGGATGCCAACGCACTGGATCCTGCAGGAGAGCCGCCACTGTGGGCCGCCGTCCGCAGTGGATCACTCGATTCGGTCAAGACCCTCGCCGACCGCGGCGCATCGCTCACTTTCAAGGATTCTGTTCAGCAGACGACATTGATGCTCGCCGTCCGGGAAGACCATCCCGATATCGTGAAGTTCCTCGTCGATCATGGCGCCGAGGTCGATGCAAAGACGCGCACGGGGCAAACGCCGGGTTGGACGCTGCCGAATTCTGTTCCCGGCTTCGGTCATGGAATTGGAATCATACGAGGCGGACTGCCCGAGCGAGGCTCGCGGTACCTGACTCCGGGCGGTTTGTCTGCGCTGTTGTACGCCGCGCGTGACGGGCGTACCGAGTCCGCGAAAATCCTCGTCGCTGCCGGCGCCGATTTGAAACAGACGGATCCAAATGGCATCACGCCGCTGCTGATGGCGATCACCAACAATCACGTGGAAACGGCCAGATTCCTGATCGACAAGGGATCCGATATCCACGTGGTCGACTGGTATGGGCGTACTCCGTTGTGGTCCGCTGTCGAAGTTCGAAACATGGATGTCGATAACTCGCAGTTCACCAATGGCGTGGACCGCGAGCCCGTTCTCGCGCTCATCAAAACTCTTTTGGATAAAGGCGCCGATCCAAACGTGCGGCTGAAAGAGGTTCCACCCATCCGCCGATTTATTCTTCCAACGACCGGATCACTCGCCTGGGTGGATTTCACCGGACAGACCCCGTTTCTCACGGCGGCATTGTCCGGCGATGTCACCGTCATGAAATTGCTGCTCGCGCATGGCGCGGATCCCAAAATTACGACTTTCGGAGGTACGACCGCTCTCATGGCAGCGGCCGGAATCAACTGGGTCTACGCACAAACTTATGACGAAGGTCAGCCGGCGTTACTCGAAGCGGTGAAACTTTGTTTGGAACTCGGCATGGATGTCAACGACGTGAATTCCATGGGACTCACGGCAATCGATGGCGCGGCGAATCGCGGTTCCGACGAGATCATCAAATATCTTTTCGAAAAAGGCGCGAAGCTCGATGTAAAAGATAAGGAAGGTCGCACCCCGCTCAACTGGGCAGAAGGTGTATTTCTCGCAACGCATCCGGGACAGCCCAAACCGACATCGATTGCGTTGATCAAGAAACTGATGGGTACTCCATGAAATATTTCCGGCGGACTATTCCCGTAGTTATCGTTTGCGTCCTGTGCCTGTTCGTCACTCAGGCAAGAGCTGTCTTTTTATCTCAGGTTCGGCCTGCAACTTCCGGATCTGCTCCGAATCCTCAGCAAGCGCTCATGAACCAATACTGCGCGGGATGTCACAATCAGGATGACAACGCCGGCGGCATGGCACTGGATAAACTCGATTTTGAAAAAGTCGGCAAGGATGCTGCGGTTTGGGAGCGCGTGGTGCGCAAAGTGCGCACCGGCATGATGCCTCCCAGCGGCCAGCCGCGTCCTCCGCGAGCCACTCTCGATGCGTTTGCCAGCGAGCTTGAAACGCGACTCGACAAGGCTGCCGCGGCAAACCCGAATGTGGGCTCGCCGGCGTTGCATCGCTTGAATCGCACCGAGTATGCGAATGTCATTCGCGATCTGCTCGCCATCGACGTCGATGTCTCGACGATGCTGCCATCGGACGACTCCAATGAAGGGTTTGACAACATCGCCGACGCCCTCGGCGTTTCACCGACACTCATTCAAGGCTATGTTTCAGCTGCAATGAAGATCAGCCGTCGTGCTGTCGGTGACCGTACGTTGATACCGACTCAGACCACATTTATTGCTCCGAGCGGTCTGGTCCAGGACAAGCGTCTGGAGGGTCTACCCCTGGGTACCCGAGGCGGCATGCTGATCAAGTACACATTTCCGCTCGACGCGGAGTATCAAATCACTGTCGGCGGTGGTGGCGGTCCGGGAGGAGCACGCGGTGGTGGAGGCGGAACCGACATCACCATCGACGGTCAGCCCGTCACCGTTCGCGGAAATCAACGTCTGACCGTGAAGGCCGGCCCCCATACCATTGGCATGGCCGTGATTGAAAGCCGGAAGGCCGGTGGCATAGACGATGCCTACTCCGATCATCGCGTGAATGCGCAGTTTGCCATCGGCGGTGGTGTTTCGACTCTGGTCATTACTGGACCATTCAATTCTACGGGCGCGGGCGACACGCCGAGCCGCAGCCGAATTTTTATTTGTCATCCGGCAAGTGCCAGTGAAGAAGGTCCCTGTGCACGAAAGATTCTGACAACTCTCGCGCGTCGCGCCTTCCGGCGCCCGCTCGCGGACGATTCTGAAGTCGATGCCTTGATGACGTTCTATGAGAAGGGCCGCAAGGATGGCGATTTCGAAGTTGGCATTCAGCAGGCACTGGCTCGAATCCTTGTCGCTCCGCGGTTCATTTTCCGAATGGAAGACGAACCGGCAAACGTCAAGCCGGGGACGGCCTATCGAGTGAATGATTTCGCGCTCGCGTCGCGACTTTCGTTCTTCGTGTGGAGCAGCATGCCCGACGATGAACTGCTTGATCTTGCCAATGCCGGCAAACTGAAGGATCCGGTCGTGCTGGACGCTCAGGTCCGACGCATGTTGAAAGATCCGAAGTCCGACGCGCTGGTGAAGAACTATGCCGGACAGTGGCTCTATCTGAGAGACCTCGCGGGGCTGCAGCCCGATACAAAGGAATTCGACGCCAATCTTCGTCAGGCCATGATCAAGGAAACAGAGATGCTGTTTGACAGCATCGTGCGCGAAGACCGCAGCCTGCTCACCCTGCTCGATGCCGACTACACCTTCGTGAACGAGCGGCTTGCCCGGCACTACGGCATTCCGAATATCCGCGGAGACTATTTCCGGCGCATTTCCCTCGATGCCAACAGTCCGCGCCGAGGGCTGCTCGGACAGGGAAGTATCTTAACGGTGACATCCATCGCAAACCGTACATCGCCGGTGTTGCGTGGAAAATGGGTACTTCAGAATATCCTGGGCACACCGCCGCCGGTGCCGCCGCCAAACGTCGAAGTAAACCTCGATCCCGATCCGAAAGCGACAAAAGCCAGCTCGCTGCGGGATCGACTGGAAGCGCATCGCGGGCAGCCGGTGTGCGCGTCTTGCCATAAGATCATGGATCCCATAGGATTCTCGCTGGAGAATTTCGACCTGATTGGGAAGTGGCGTGATGTTGATGGTGGTGTTCCGATCAATTCTTCCGGAGTGCTGGTGGACGGTACTCCTTTATCGCGGCCTTCCGATTTGAAGAAGGCATTGCTCGGCCGTTCCGATATGTTCGTCACGACGGCAACGGAAAAAATGCTGACCTACGCGCTTGGTCGTGCCGTGGACTATAACGACATGCCGACGGTTCGCTCGATTGTCCGGGATGCATCAAAGAATGGTGATCGTTTTTCTTCACTGGTTGTCGGAATCGCAAAAAGCGCTCCGTTCCAAACCAGAATGAAGCAATAGTAGAAAGTCAGGAGGCCCGATGGCATTTATCACGAAAAAACATCTCAATCGCCGAACATTCCTGAAAGGTGCTGGTGTCGTTGTGGCTTTGCCCCTTCTGGAGTCGATGGTTCCCGCCGCGACACCACTGGCACAAACGGCAGCAGCTCCACGAACCCGATTCAGTGCCATCTACTTTCCCCATGGCGCCACCATGGATAAATGGACTCCTGCGAAGGAAGGCACCGATTTTGAATTCTCGGAGATCCTGAAACCCCTGGAGCCGTTTCGGAATCAGGTGAACATCATCAGCGATCTGAGTCACCCGATGGCTCTCGGCAGCGGTTCGGCAACCGCAAATCACAACCGGTCTGCCGCTGCGTTTCTTAGCGGCGCCAATGGCAAGGCTGGGCCGCAGGCGTATCTCGGCATCACGATGGACCAGGCCGCAGCAAACAAGATTGGACAGGACACGCCGCTGCCATCGATTGAGATGGCGATTGAAGGAACCAGCCTCACCTGCGATGGTCTCAGCTGCGCGTATCGAAACACGATTTCCTGGCAGGGGCCGACCTCGCCATTGCCGATGTCCAACAGTCCGCAGGTTGTTTTCGAACGGCTGTTTGGTGATGGCGCCAACGATGCCGAGCGACGAGCCCGCCGGGAACAGTCGGTGAGCCTGCTGGATTCTGTCATGGGGGAAATCACATCGCTGAAGAAGACACTTCCCGCAGGGGATAAAACCAGGCTCGATGCGTATCTCACGGACGTCAACGAAATTGAACGCCGGATCCAGAAGGCGGGCCAGAATATGTCTCCCGATCTGAAGCTTCCGACGGCGCCGGTCGGAATTCCAACGGATTTCGAGGAGCACATCAAACTGATGTTCGACCTTCAGGTTCTATCCTGGCAGGCGGATATCACGCGCGTCTCGACCATGCTCATGGCGAAGGAACTCAGCGGTGCGACGTATCCGAAGAGCACGATCCGCGATGCGTTTCATACACTGTCGCATCATTCCAACCTCCGCGAGAACATGGACAAGTTTGCCGTCCTTAACCGGTATCACGTCACGATTTTCACTTACCTGCTCAACAAATTGAAGACGACTCCGGATGGCGACGGAACGCTGCTGGATCACTCGATGGTGTTGTACGGCAGCGCGATGAGCGACGGGAACCAGCACAACCACAATCCGTTGCCGATCGTGCTTGCGGGCGGCGCTTCCGGAAAACTCAAAGGTGGACGCCACATTCGCAACCCGAAAGACACGACGATGTCGAACCTCCTGGCTGCCATGCTCAACAAGCTTGGCGTTCCGACAGAAAAGTTCGGCGACAGTACGGGAATCATGGAGCTATAGGCGAGGTCTGCCGACCGCGCATGCTCTCCGGTGGGATTGTGCGCGGTCATTGACCGCGCCAGAACGCTTCCTGATCGGATAGAACCGTGAGCTTCGGATGACCTTGCAGGATGGACGCTGGAATGTCCGTCGTCACCGGTCCCTTTAAAGCGCGCGAAAGAATCGCCGCCTTTTCCAAACCACTCGCCAACATTAGAATTTGCTTCGCTTCCATGATGGTGGCCAGTCCCATTGTGATCGCCCTGCGAGGCACTTCTCCCGGACTGAACTTTCCCCGAAGTCCTTCGATCGTCGATTCCGCCAGATTCACGATCCGCGTTCGCGAGTCCACTGGCGCACCGGGTTCATTGAAAGCGATATGACCATTCTTCCCAATTCCGCAGATCAAGAAATCGATACCGCCACACTCGCGAATGGTGTCTTCATACGTCTCATCCGGTGCGTGAACATTCCCGGCCTTGATGTGGGCGGGTCCGAAAAATTCCCGCTCCAGATAGGATCGAAAACGTCCCGGATGGTCCTCAGGCAGCCCGGCGTATTCATCGAGATAGAAAAAAGTCGCGTTTGAAAAGTCGAGATTATCGATTCTGTGAAGCCGCATCAGTTCTCGATATGTGCCGGTCGGAGTATTTCCCGCGGCAAGGCAGAGAGACAGCCGCGGCTCTGCCGAGATCGCATCCGACAGAATGCGTGCGGCGGCAACGCTCATTTCCTCGTAGGTTGGCGTGACGACGACTTGCATAAAACCAGTATCGCGACCCCTTCAAGTCGATGGTACTCTCTGCTCGACGGGATATCCTAAGTACGACATGACAATCGGCAACAACCATCCATTCCACGGCCCGTTCAGCCCGCTCGAAATGGAATCGTGGGGCAGCGCGACATTTCCACGCGGTGCATTCATTGACGGAGACACCACGACGTTCGCGGTGTATTCCAAAAACGCTACGCGTGTGCTTCTGGAAATCTTCGATGCTCCGATGGCCGAGGCGGCCCGATTCGATTATTGGCTCGAGCGCGGTTCCGACAATATCTGGCGCGGCTGGATTGCTGCTGCGCCAGCCGGAACCTTCTACGCGTTCCGGTGCTGGGGGCCGAATTGGACGTTCTCGGATGAATGGCAGCGCGGCGGAAGCGCTGCGGGGTTTATTTCAGATGTCGACGCGAACGGCAACAGATTCAATCCCAATAAGCTGTTGTTCGATCCCTATGCCCGTGAGTTGTCCCACGATCGTGAAACGCCCAAACTGACCAACGTGTATTTCCACCATGCCGGCATGTATGGCTCAGGTCCGGAACTCTATTCCGGAAATCAGAATATGCACCCCGGGGTTGTGCGGCGAGAGTTCGACACCGGTCCATGGGCACCCAAAGCTGTCGTCGTTGACGACCGGACTTATACAGGATCCAGGCCGCGCATCCTGCAAAAGGATGCTGTCATCTACGAAGCGCACGTGCGAGGTCTGACCCGGCATCCGTCTTCGACTCGTCTCAATTCCATTCTTGCCGGCATTCCGGGATTCGAAGATGTAAACATCGTTCCGGATGCGCTTCGCGGAACTTACGCCGGCGCCGGCCGAATGGCGAAATACCTGAAGGCACTCGGCTACACGGCGATCGAGTTTCTGCCCGTGCACGAGTTCGCAAATGATCTAAACCCGGACGGCAGTCCCGGCTGGGATCGGGCTCTGGACGAACCTCCGCACGGCAACTACTGGGGATACATGACCTATGGGTTTTTCGCGCCAGATACACGCTACGCCCACGATCGTTCTCCGGGCGGAACGACGCGCGAATTCAAGAATATGGTCCGGGAATTTCATGACGAAGGAATCGAAGTCTATCTCGATGTGGTGTTCAACCATACCGGAGAGGGCGGCTTGTGGAATGGGGCCGTGGAGACTGCAGAAATTCTCTTTCTGCGAGGGCTCGACAATTCTGAGTATTACGCACTTGCGGGAGGAAACGCCTACTACTGGGATAGCACCGGCTGCGGCAATAATCTCGATCCTTCCCGTGAAGTTGTCCGGCAATTGATCGAAGACTCGCTGCAGTATTGGGCTGACCACATGGGCGTAGACGGATTTCGATTCGATCTGGCAACGGTCCTGGGAAGAACAGGTCGCGATCACGGATTCGAAGGGGGCGGAATTCTGCTCCGGAAAATCTCGGAAATGGCCGACGCACAGCAAATCGAAGTCATCGCCGAGGCATGGGACACTCACGAATCCGATGTTGGGGACTTTCCCGTTGGCTGGGCGGAATGGAATGGCGGTTTTCGCGATTCCATCCGGAAATTCATGAAGGGCGACGGGTGTTTGGAGAACTTCATCCAGGCCGTGAACGGAGACTACCAGCGGTTTCAGAACCATGGAGGGCCACAGAAGTCCGTTAACTTCGTCACGGCTCACGACGGTTTTACGTTGATGGATCTCGTGAGCTACAACGACAAAAACAACGGCGCGCTCTGGCCATTCGGCCCCTCCGATGGCGGTAACGACGATAATTTGTCGTGGGATTCCGGAGGAGATCGTGCGCTTCGACGCACGAGAATGCGAAACATGCTGACCGTTCAATTCCTGTCACGGGGCGTCCCGATGACACTAGGTGGCGATGAATTCGCGCGTACCCAGAATGGCAACAACAATCCTTATAAGATTGACAGCATCGGCATGTGGCTGAACTTCGATATGATCGCGACACCTTCGCCGACTTCCATTCCAACCGGCGGCTCCGGCGCCTATCACGATAATTACGGTCGCGATCTGAATCCCACCGGCAAGAACGGCCTGTTTCTATTCACGCGGTTTTTACTGCAGCTAAGAAGAGCCCATCCTTCCCTGCGGCAGGCACGCTTCGCAGATCTGGTTCTCGACGGCGGGGACGACGTCACGTACTGGTTCAAGAATGAAGATGGACTGTCCAACTGCGACAGCGATGCGCGGTGTCTGCACTGGCGAATCAACGGAAGCGAGATTGGCGACGACGATATCCTTATTTTCGTGAACATGTGGCACGAGGGCGTGTTGTTCGCAGTTCCAAAGCCGCATGCAGGCCGGCGCTGGATTCGTGTCGTCGACACCGCTCCATGGGCGGAAGTCATTGGGAACTTCTGGGATATCCGCGATGCGGATATCGTCCAGTCGGACTACTGGGTGAACCCCTGGTCGGTTGTCGTTCTGCTGGAAGTCCTGTAGGCGCGAATCCAACCATTGGGAAAGCGGCGAGTATTCCGTCGCAACTTGCTTCAACTGTCAGGTAAAATTCTGATTCATTTTTTTGCATAGAGGTGATTCATGTCAGCGCGAAAGTTGGAAATCCGAAGCAATCTCGAGAGCGTTTACCCGGATGTTTTCACGCCGGAGGCGATCGCTGCACTCGAAGCCCTGGCCGGACTGGATGCCGATCGGAAGGCGGTAATGAAGGGGCGCATCGCACGGCGAGCGGCGCGGGCTCGAAACAAGCAGCGGATTGCTTTCCTGGACCCGCAAGCCACTATCGCGCGGACAAAGATCAAGGTTCAGGATGCGCGCGACGGAAACTTTGTCGGAAGCGAGATTCCAAAGGACCTGCAGCGTCAGTGGATTCAAGGTACAGGCCCGGCGGCAAAACCGAATGCACCTCTGGAGAACAGCATTCGAAACATCGCATACGCGCTGCTCTCCGGCGCCGACGGGTGGATGTTCGACGGGGAAGACGCCCTCGGACAGATCTCGACGATGTCGCTGGACAACCATCGCAATCTCAAGCTGGCCATCCATCGCGATCCGGTGTTCATGAAAGTCGCCGAACAGGTGGCTGGGGAGATGAACAAGTGGGCGAAGGGATTTCTCGGGCGTGAAACCATCGCGGACTGGAAGAAGCAGCTGGACTTCACGACAAAGATATTTCGCGCGCGTGGATTGCATCTCGATGATCGTCATATCCGCCATGCGAATGGCGAAAGCTTTTCCGCGACCATCGCCGATACGGTTCTTTTCATCGTGAATAATTACAAGCGGCTGCGTGAAACCGGCTGCTCGCTGGCGCTCTACATGCCAAAGATTCAGACTGCGGAGGAAGCCGCGTTGTGGGGGGATATTCTCTCCGCTCTGGAGAAGCACCTTGGACTGGAGGACGGCGCAATCAAGGGCTACGTTCTTATCGAGCAGGTCGAAGCGTGCTATCAGCTCATGGAGATCCGCGCGGCTCTTGGCAAGCATTTCCTGGGTTTCAATACGGGCCGATGGGATTACATCAACAGCGTGTCCGACGCGATGGCCTGGGATCCCACGTTCATCAATCCGAATATCGATGCGATCACCATGACTTATGGCTATATGCGCATCTATGAAGATCGCGTGCGGCGGGCCTGCAGCACTCCCGACAAGCTGGGACAATTTGCGCTCTGGCAGGGCGGCATGGAGCCCAACATCCCCGTCGGTTCGGAAAAGGGCGTCGCCGATGGCATGAAGCGCGCAACGGCCGGTGCCGAACGCGAGCAACGTGAGGGCGCGAATGGAAAGTGGGTGGCCCATTGGAAAATGGTGCCCATCGTAAGACCCGTGTGGGAGAAAGTCGGAGAAGCCAATCAGATGGGACGGAAGTTTCCGCCACTCACGTACACACAGGCCGATGCCGATGGTCTCACATTGCTTGAACCTGCGCCGCGCACTGTTCGTGGCGCGCGCGATCTTCTAAGCGTGGCTCTGCAATACGGCAATGCCTTCGGAGTTGGAATGCAGGCGGCGGCGCTCAAACCGGCGGACTACTTCGGGAACGAAGACGTGCTCTACCTCATGGAAGACATGGCCACAGGCGAGATCCGACTAAGTATTCTGTGGGAATGGCTGCACAAGAGCGCGAAACTCACCGCCGATGACGAACAAGTTGGTGTGAAAGCCGGCGACCCGTTTAGTGCGGATTTATGTAAGCGCCTCCTTGCCGAGGAGTACGAAAAACTTCGCCATGCCAGCAATCGTGACGTGCACGATTCTTCGAAGAACACGACGTTGCCGATTGCGCGAGAGATCGTGGAAACCTACGTCATGGATGAAATCAAACTGCCGTGGTACGTCGACCTGTTGAATATCAATCTCGATAATCACGACCTGACCGAAGCGAAGCGGCGCATCCGCATGCTGGCGGAAGCGTTTCGAAAAGACGGAACGCGAATTACGGAGAATCTGGATTTTGGAGGAGCACGGCATGTTGGGAACAAGTAAGTTCATCACCCTGGAAGCTGCAAAAAAGATGGTCGCCGCCGGCGAAGCGGAAGCGATGAAGAATGGCTGGAACGTTGCGATCACCATCGTTGGCGCGCATGGCGAACTGATCCTTTTTCATAAGCTCGATGAGACGCAGCCCGGCAGCATTGCCGTGTCGCAGGGAAAAGCGCGGACTTCGGCCCATTTCAAACGGCCGACCAAGGCAATGGAAGAAATGATTACCGGTGGCAAGACGGCATTTCTTGCCGTTGAAGGAATTATTCCCATACAGGGAGGATTGCCTGTGATTGCGGAGGGCAAAGTAATTGGTGCCATCGGCGTCAGCGGCGTGACGTCTGCCCAGGACGAACAGATCGCGGCTGCAGCACTCGCAGCCCTGAGCACCTAGCAGTTCATGAGCACGGAATTAAGCTACCCCATCGGACGTTTTAAACCCGGCACGCAGGATCGCAAGTTGATGCTGCTGGATATTGCAGACACGCCCGGCCGGCTTCGTGATGCTGTCGAAGGATTGTCGGAAAGCCAGTTGGATACGCCCTACCGGCCTGGGGGATGGACGGTGCGTCAGGTTGTGCATCATCTCGCCGACAGTCACATGCACAGTTACATCCGGACCAAATTCGCTTTGACACAGGACGAGCCGACCATCATGCCTTACGACGAGAATGTCTGGGCCGGTCTCCGAGACGCGAGGTCGGCACCGCTGGAGACTTCTCTGCTGCTTCTTGATGGTCTTCACGCTCGATGGATTCAACTTTTTGAGTCGCTGACCGAAGCAGACTGGAAACGAAGCTTCAATCATCCGGAACGAGGATTACTGTCACTCGATATCAACGCAGCGATATACGCCTGGCACGGCCGCCATCACACCGCGCACATAACAGAACTCCGCAAACGCGAGGGCTGGGGACTTTAGGCGCGGTCTCTGACGCGTCTCTGACCGCGCCTGCTGCAAACCAAATCCCACCTGAATTCGGTCCGCTTGTGCTATCTTCCCTCGCCTGACTTTATGAGCACTCTGCGGAATCCAAAGTTCCAGCTGGCCGCGTCCTTCGTCGCGATGATGATGGTCGGAAATCTTCAATACACGTGGACACTTTTTGTAGAACCCATCCGCGAGGGCCGCTCCTGGCAACTGACCGGGATTCAATTTGCCTACACGATCTACATCGCTGTCCAAACCTGGATACAGCCCGCAACCGGTTGGTTCATCGATCGCATCGGCCAGCGTCCCTTCATCACAGCCGCCGGGCTTCTCGCCGGAGTCGGATGGAGCATGATTGGACATGCGACGTCGTTGACGCAGCTCTACGTCTTCTATGGAATGGCGGGAGTCGGCGCCGCTTTCGTCTACAGCGGCTCGATGGGATCGGCGCTGAAATGGTTTCCGAACCGCCGCGGGTTCGCATCCGGAGTGATTGCGGCGGGCTACGGAGGCGGAAGCGCAATTTCGGTATGGATCATCAGGTACCTGATTCGGGACTACAGCTACCCGACAGCATTCCTAACTTCCGGCATTTTTCAGGGAATCGTGATCGTGATTGTCGCGCAGTTCCTCCGGCATCCCGAGAAGGACTTCGTTGCGCCTAAAGCTGCCGCTCCAACTCCAGTAGCGGTGACAAAGTCACGCAAGGGCACGGATAATTTTACGAGCATGGAGATGCTGGCCACGCCACAGTTCTACATTCTGTTTGTGATGTTCGTTGCCGTTGGAGTCGGAGGGCTTTTCCTGACGGCGAACTCCGGTTCGATGGCAAAAGCCTGGGGCTTGTCCGCCACTCTGACGGCGGCAGCATCCTTTGGTCTGCTGGCGAATGCCGGGAGCCGTCCATTCTGGGGCTGGGTTTCCGACAAGTGGGGCCGTGAGAACACGATGGTGGTTGCATTTATCCTGCAGGCCATCAGCCTGGTGTGTCTCGGGACCTTTGGCAAGGGATCCGGAGTGCTGTTCGCAGCGACACTGATATTCACATACTTCACATGGGGTGAAATCTACGCTTTGTTTCCCGCGACCGTCGGCGATTACTTCGGAAGCAAGTACGCGACCTCGAACAATTCCTTTCTATATGCCGCAAAGGGAGTGGCAGCCCTCGTCATCTTCCTGCTTCAATTCGTCCATCAATATTTCGACAGCTGGTCCGCCGCTCTCTATGCGAGTGCGATCCTGGCAATGTTGACTGCAATTGCAGCGTTCGCCATTCGACATATGCCACTGCCGAAGAAGGCAAACCCAAGGACCATGGCAGCGGCTGCCTCCTGATACTCACCAGTGAACTGAACTGGCTGGTTTTCGGATCCGCTAAAATCGTCCTCGGCGGATGTCCGAATCCAGTCCAGCTTTGAAGAGTTGTCGAGGGTGGCGGGATCTTATCCTTCTATAATCCACACATAATGCTTTAACTTCTTCGGCGATCACCACCGACCCAATCTGCATAGCGAATCAGACCAGCAATCAGTGTCGGGAAAGCTTACAGGTTGTGCCTCAAACCGCGAGTTCAACATGCATTTTCGCTCGCAGCGTTTTCCGTCCTTGGAAGTATCCGGTTGAAATCTTTAGGTCAAGCTGGATAACAGGACAGCTCGCTCCGCGTCGTCAAATGGTATCCGACCTGCAATTCACTGCGTTGCAGGCTTAGCCGTCAAAATGAAGGAGACAGTTATGACAAAGCACCGACTGCTGTTGGGCGTTCTTTTAACCGCAATCTTTTCAGGCCAAATTTATGCATCGGCGATTGTACCGGGCTTCAACACGACCACCGATGGAAGGAACGATGACGGCACATGGACTTCGCCCGGGGGGTGTACCAATCCGGCAAACGGAGGAACCTGTGCCGGAACAGCAATTCCTATCGGAATGACGTTGAATTTCCTGGGGGTCTCATTTTCTCAGTTGTACGTCAACACGAATGGCAATATCACGTTTGATGCTCCACTGAGCACTTTCACACCATTCGGCCTGACTGCTGCGAACCGCGAAATCATTGCACCGTTTTTCGCTGATGTCGATACCCGGAATCCAGGAAGTGGTGTGGTTACTTATGGAACTGGGACTTTCGGCGGCAACATTGCCTTTGGCGTGAACTGGATCAACGTTGGCTATTTCGATTCCCACGTCGACAAGACCAATAGTTTTCAACTCCTTCTCGTCGATCGATCAGACACCGGCGCCGGGAATTTCGACATTGTTTTCAACTACGACAATATTTCCTGGGAAACCGGTGACGCCAGTGGCGGAATCGGCGGACTCGGTGGCAGCACGGCGCGAGTCGGGTTTTCCAATGGTTCCGGACTTCCGGGAACTTCATTCGAATTACCTGGTTCGGATGTGGACGGGGCTTTGTTGAACGGTGGCCCAAATGGTCTGGCCACCCACAGCGTTAACAGCAACGTATTGGGACAGTACGTTTTCGCGGCCCGCAATGGCACTGTTATAACGCAAGTCCCAGAGCCAGACACGGACGTGCTTCTTGTAACAGGGTTGCTTGGTATTGCTTATCTAATTCGAAAATTCCGCTGGATTCACAGCTAGTGCCATCGAGGGTGCACCTTGTGCGCCCTCGGTCTTCCATCCCGTTCTTCGATTCTGAGAATTTATGGATGCGCTCGTCTCACACGCACTTTCATTTTCACTGGAATCGGCCTGCTATTCCTGAGCCGGCGGCTCGATAGTAAACATTTGAGTTTTTGGCAAGGAGTTTTTTGAAGCATTGTAAGGCGCGCCGACGCCTATTTTACCCAAAGTCAGGCTAAGCCATTTATCACTCAAGGGTTTGCCATTAATCATGCGCCTGTAAGGATTTCCGACGCCCAATCATCAAATAAGAGTCGCATCTGTCTCGGCTCTCGAATTTGAAGACACCTGGATCGGTAATTTATCGTCGCGATACGGGCCGGGTTATGAATCGTCTTACGGCATCTCTCACCCTGCGATGCATCCGACCCTATGAAATCTCTCTTTCTAATTGCGATGATGTTGCAGACGGTCGGCAGGACGGATCGAGCATTCAGTTGAAGAGATGGTCGTGCAGCGAGTCTACGGGATCGCGCTGGGTTACTAAGACCTCAACAACCATGAGCAGCTGCGTCACGTCACGATCCTCTGCTGGCGATAATGATGATCCCGAACTTCGCCACGAAGTAGAGTGGTGGATTGCGGCCATCGGAGCCGAATTCCGCATCCGGAGTGGCTCTGGATGGCCGGCCCAGGCATACCTACCCTCCGGCCGCATAGATCGCCACAACTGTTAAGACTGCAGCGCCGATGCCGATGGCGGCGCCCGTCAGCACCTTCATTCCGGGACTCCAGAATCCTTCCTTCTTTCGTTCGATCGATGCAATGTCGCTGAACTGGAAATCGCGAACCGGTACCGCGATTCGCGTCTTCGGCAACAGGCGAAAGATGTCGGTGGAACTCGGAATAAAGCTTCCCTTTACTTTTTTTCCATCCTTCAAGTGGACTTCGACGAAAGCGCCGGCCTCCAGTTTCTGAGCATAGGCCTGCCAAACTTCGGGCGGCTCCTGCCGTGGCTCGGCCATCGCGAATGGGGCTGTCAGAAGAACAACGAGAACGTAAGTGACGATTGATTGAGTTTTCATGACGAGATTCCTTTCTTAGAAGTCGAAGCCGAATCCGAGACGAGCCGTCGCATGGGAGAAGCCATCCTGGTCAAAGGCGGCGAGGATTTCCGACCTCATATACAGGCGATCATTGAAGTACGACTTGAAGCCCGCAGCCACGAATGGCCTCGCTTCCATGTACTTTCGGGAGCTCGACGAGATAGTGGGGGCCGTGCTGAAGCTGGAGTTATAGACGGACGTTTGCGTCTCTTCAACAAACGATGTCAGGTGGACACCTGCCGAGACGTAAGGATGTGCGAAAACATTTTCGAAGAACTGGTAGGACATGGCGCCGGAGAAAGTCGTGGGTTGAACGAGCCTGCTGTTGTGAGTCACTGGGAAAATCTGCGGGAAAGTGGATTCGGAATAGTAGAAAGACCGCTGGGTCGTCCACATCAGACCTGCCTCGGCCTTGAGGTGCTGTGAAAAATACCGGCCGAAGTCGATGTTCCCGGCCCAGGCCACGTTTTCGCCGCCGCAAAGACAGTTCGACGTACCCTGGCCGCCAAATTTCCCCGGACCGACCATAAGTATTCCCAGGCTGCCACCCGTGTCCCATTTGGGGTATTTCAATTTTTCAGTGATGGGCGCGGTCTGTTGTGGAAAGGCGGTCGCGCACCAAACCATGGACACTGTGGCGACCAGAGCTGCGATTTGAACTCTCATGTTTCTCTCCTCACTGACACATGCGTCAAATGGACGAGAAACCTCGAAGCTCGATCTCTATTGTTTTTGAGTGGATGCTGAAAGTTGATGGATTTGGGCACGCCGTCGCTCATCGACGTGAGCGTGCCTTCGCCCGCGCGTAGGCGACTCGATCACACCTCGGATAGCTCCGAGGGACAGGATATTGAACAAGAAGCTCGCCGTCATCGGAATCCCCCGGACTCAGACTGAGCGACTCCCATTCGATGACGACTCCGTCCTCCTGCTTAATCGTCAGTACGAATTCAGGCGATACCTATATTCACTGTTGTTGCCTTCCGGCGATTCCTTTTCATAAAAGGTTCCGGCCGATCAATTCGGCGATCGTTGCGGCGTGACTGATGCTCGAGGACTGGCCCGCCACGGTTGCGATAGATAACCGTGTGCCAGGTACTGTAGTTCATCGCGATCATTCCTACCGCTGTTCGCGTAAGCCTGGAAAATATGCGATAGGCATCTGCGTTGCCGACGCTTTGAGGAGGCAGTTAGCTTCGACTCTTTCACTTCCTTGAAACACCTCGAGGTCGAGTTGTAGTCCTGAATCCACCGCACCAGCGGTCCACCTTGACGCTGGGGACAAACATTGCGCCGGACCCGTTATGGGCCAGAATGCGAGTGAAAATCTTTTCGATCTCGAAGATTCGTTTCTCCGTGAGTTTCTCCCAGGCATGCATGGTTTTCTGCGTCAGGCTCTCCGCAGCTTCGGCGCGCGGCACTACCCAGGGTGAGAGCGGCAGCGTGATGACAGCCCAGCCCTTATTCGATCGATCGTGGTCTCACTCATGACAATTCTTCCTGGGAGTTCGTAGTGGACCTTCCTCCAGAATGCGTTACCGACGGACCAAGCCTCGCATGCCAACAAAAATAGTGCACAGATACAGGTTCTTTCGGGTTTTCGCGCATTGAGAGAGGGAAACGGAATTCTCTGTTGGAGGCGAACGACATGAATCCGCGGATAAGAGTTTGCGTCGTTGCAACACGCATGGTGCATGTTGTCTTGTCGGGCAAGCGAACCGTCTCCCGAACGACTCCGGCCGGGGAATCGCGGACCGATGTGAAAACGCCAGCGACGACAGAAGGAGTATCCCTGGCGATTTCGCCGGATGCCAACAAAATCGTTTTCGCGGCCGTTGCGGATGGTAAGTGCCGTTTTGGTCTGCTTTCGTTGGCAACTGGTATGTCGCGTCCCCTTCCTCGGACCGACGATGTCGTATTTCGGTTTCCATGCTGGTCGCTCGATACAAGGGTGTCGAGAGGCGCCGGCAGATTCGGCATTCCATCCGTTGCACAGCGCGTGCCAGCGGCGCTCCGATTTCGCCCAGACCATAACGATTAGCAAGTCATCAATGCTGGTTCACGCTTAGGAGGTTCTATGAATTACTCGAAATTAGTCATTGTCGGCATCCTGATGCTGATCCTTTCCGGCGA
>Ga0068864_100000460_pt1 | contig 35285 bp, 30 predicted proteins | sample KBSSwiS72_FD_66586 | JGI IMG/M metagenome (GOLD analysis project Ga0068864, IMG submission 66586) | Switchgrass rhizosphere microbial communities from Kellogg Biological Station, Michigan, USA - KBS Switchgrass S7-2 | ecosystem: Host-associated > Plants > Roots > Rhizosphere > Soil ...
GCATGCAACTCTTCGGCATGGGCTGGAGCTGGGGCGGCTTCGAGAGCCTCATCATTCCCATTTATCCGGAGCGCGTGCAGACGGCCACGACGTGGAACCCGGGTGGACCGTGCCTGCGCCTTGCGATAGGCCTCGAGGATCCCGACGACCTGATCGCAGACCTCGCGCAGGGCTTCACCCGGTTGGCAGGCTAGGCACGAGCAGAAGTCGGCGCGCCCGTTTCCTAGCCCGGCACGTCCTCGCCGAGATATACCGCCTGCACCCTGGGGTTGGCGCGGATCTCGGCCGGGCTTCCTTCGGCAATCATGCGGCCGCGGTCCAGCACGATGACGCGGTCGGCGTGACCGAACACGACGTCCATGTCGTGCTCCGTGAAAAGCACCGCGATGCGCTCGGAGCGCGCGAGATCGGCTGCGAGCTGCATCAGCCGGCCGCGGGAGCGCGGCGACATGCCGGCGGTGGGCTCGTCCATCAGCAGGAGCACCGGAGCTGCGGCGAGCGCCAAGGCGAGCTCGACCCGCTTCGCGTCGCCGTAGGCGAGCGTTGCGCATCCCGCTTCGGCGAGGCGCCTCATGCGCACGCGCTCGAGCAGCGCGTCCGCTTCCACGCGCAGGCAATCGGTTGCGCGCGCACCGATACCCCGATGAGCTCCGTAATGCGCGAGCAGCGCGAGCTGCACGCTCTCGCGCACCGTCATCGACGCGAACGTGGCGGCGACCTGGAACGTCCGGCCCACGCCCAGGCGGGCGATCGCCCGCGGCGGCAGGCCATCGATGCGCGTGCCCCGCAGCGCGACCGTGCCGCGGTCGCGGCGAAGCTGCCCGTTGATCATGTTGAAGCACGTCGTCTTGCCCGCGCCGTTCGGTCCGATCAGCGCGACCAGCTCGCCCGCGGCGACCGTGAACGAAACATCGTGCACGACGTCGTCGCCGCCGAACGATTTCGTCAATCCTTCGACGCGCAGCACGCTGTCGCCGGCCGGGCGTGCCGGCAATGCTGCGGTCACCGCCCGCTCCGTCTCAGCCAATGATGGATGGCGCCACCGATGCCCGCCGGAAATGCGATGACGATGAGGAGGATCGCCGCGCCGAGCACCGCGCGCCAGTATTCGGTGGCGCGCGCGAGCGTATCGGACAGCCACGTGAACGCGGCAGCGCCGAGCAGCGGACCTGCGAGCGCGTTGAGTCCGCCCACGAGCACCATGACGAGCACGTCCACCGAGCGCGGAATGGCGAGCGTCTCGGGTGAGATGCTGCCCTTGGAGAACGCATACAAGCCGCCGGCCAGGCCGGCAAATCCGCCCGCGATCGCGAAGGCAAGCCATTGCGTCTTGCGGACGTCGATGCCGATGGCCGCGGCGCGCAGCGGTGAGTCGCGGCATGCGCGCAGCGCATAGCCGAACGGCGCGTGCGCAATCCAGGCGATCGACGCGAGCGCCGTGCCCGCGATCGCCAGCGTGAACCAGAAGTACGCCGGCTTGTCGTCGAGCCAGTGCGAGGGCCATACGCCGATGATGCCGTTCGAGCCGCCCGTCACGTCGTCCCACTGGAAGGCGACGGACCAGACGATCTGCGCGAACGCGAGCGTAAGCATTGCGAGGTAGACACCCGACGCGCGGGCGCAGAATGCGCCCACCACGAACGCGCCCGCCGCTGCAACGAGAGGCGCGATCGCGAGCGAGCCCTCCATCGGCATTCCATGCTTCAGCGAAAGCGCGGCGGCGTACGCGCCGAGGCCGAAGTACGCTGCGTGGCCGAACGACGCCATCCCGCCGGTTCCCATGACGAATTGCAGGCTGGACGCGAACAGCGCCAGCACGAGGATGTCGGTCGCGAGCACGAGCCGATATTCATCGCCGGTGAACGGCAGGAGTGCCGCGACGCCGAGGGCGGCGACCGCAGCGATCGCGGCTTTACGGCCGGGTGGCACGACCAGCGTGCGAAATTCGGCGAGCGGCGTCGTCGGCGGGACCGCGGGCGCGGTTCCCATCAACCCGTGCGGCTTCACGACCAGCACGATCGCCATGACGACGAACTCGGCAACGAGCGTGAGCTTGGGAAACGCCACTTCCAATCCGAAGACCTGCACCGTGCCGAGCGCGATGCAAAGCGCTTTCGTAAGACCGATCAGGAGCGCCGCGACGAAGGCGCCGGGAATCGATCCCAGTCCGCCGACTACGGTGACGACGAACGCCTCGGCAATGATCGAGAGATCCATCCCGAGGTTCGCCGGCTCGCGCGGAAGCTGCAGCGCGCCGGCGAGACCCGCGAGGAACGAGCCCAGCGCGAACACGAGCGTGAACAGCGCCCGCTCGTTGATGCCGAGTGCGCTTGCGAGCGCGCGGTTCTCGGTGGCCGCACGCGTCAGCGTGCCGAAACGCGTCCGCTCGAGCAGGAACCAAAGTCCCAGCAGCACGAGTGGGCCGACGCACAGCAGGAAGAGATCGTACTCGGGGATCACGCGCCCGAAGACCGCGACCGCACCCGCGAGTCCGGCGGCCCGCGGTCCCAGGAGATCCTCGGCGCCCCAGATCCAAAGAGCCGCATCGCGGACGATCAGCACGATGCCGAACGTGGCGGCGAGCTGCAGCAGCTCGGGGGCGGAGTAGATGCGCTTCAGGACGAGCGCCTCGATCGTGGCGCCGATCAGCGCAACCACGACCGCGGCGAGGACCACACCGCCCCAGAAGCCGCCGAACCCTTTCGGCATCGCGGATACGATCGAGTATGCGATGAAGGCGCCCAGCATGTAGAGCGAGCCGTGCGCGAAGTTGACCACCCGCGTGACCCCGAATATCAGCGTCAGCCCGGCGGCGACGAGGAACAGCGCCGACGCGCCTGCGAGGCCGTTCAGGAGCTGCGCGAAGAAGGAAGCGAAGGACACGCGTCGGGGAGCGGAGGTCTCGACCGGAACATGATTCGGCGTTACGCTTCACAGTTTGGCACATACCGGAGATTGCGATGATTCATTGCGTCCTGCACGACCCCAAGGATTCCGTGGCGGTCGTGGTGGTCGAGGGCGTCAAGGCGGGCACGACGCTCACCGGCCTGATCCTCGACGAAGACCGCACGATTACGCTCCCGTGCATCCAGGACATTCCGATCGGCCACAAAGTGGCGCTCAAGGACCTGGCGGTCGGCGACACCGTGATCAAGTACGGCATCGACATCGGCAAGGTCGTGCAGCCGATCACCAAGGGGCAGCACGCCCACGTCCACAACATCAAGACCAAGCGGTGGTAGCGGGCGGCGCACACGGCCGTGATGCTTCGTTGCTCCCCGGCTCGGTGCTCATGTAGGTCTATCTACATTCCGCCCCTCGCCGGCCTCGCGTCTCGCCTGACGGCCGTCTGCTTGCCCGCTCCGTCTCCCGCCACTTAACAAACCAGCAACAGCACGAACCAGAGAGGTATCGATGCAACAGACATTCTGGGGTTACCGTCGCGAGAACGGCCGCGTCGGCGTTCGCAACCACGTGATCATCCTGCCGGTCGACGATCTGTCCAACGCCGCGGCCGAGGCGGTCGCCAACAACATCAAGGGGACGATCGCGATTCCGCATCCGTACGGTCGGCTGCAGTTCGGCGCCGACCTGGATCTGCACTTCCGCACGCTGATCGGCGCCGGCAGCAATCCGAACGTCGCCGCTGTGGTCGTGATCGGAATCGAAGACCAGTGGACGAAGAAGGTGGCCGACGGCATCGCGGCCACCGGGAAGCCCGTCGCCGGATTCGGCATCGAGCTTCACGGCGACCACGACACGATCATGCGCGCCTCCAAGGCGGCGCGCGAATATCTGCAGTGGGCGAGCGAGAAACATCGCGTGCAGTGCGAACTGCCGGAGCTCTGGGTGTCGACCAAGTGCGGTGAATCCGACACGACATCCGGGTGCGGCGCCAACCCGACGGTTGGCGACGCGTTCGACAAGCTGTACGCCGCCGGCTGCACGCTGGTGTTCGGTGAGACCACGGAGCTCACGGGAGGCGAGCAGATCGTCGCCGCGCGCTGCCGCGACGACAAGGTGCGCAAGGATTTCATGCGCGTGTTCGATCGCTACCAGGAGGTCGTCAACCGGCACAAGACGTCGGACCTGTCCGACTCGCAGCCGACGAAGGGCAACATCGCGGGCGGCTTGACGACGATCGAGGAGAAGGCGCTCGGCAACATCCAGAAGATCGGCAGGAAGTGCATGGTCGACGGCGTGCTCGACAAGGCCGAGATGCCGACGGGGCGCGGCTTGTGGTTCATGGACAGCTCGTCGGCCGCGGCCGAGATGGTGACGCTGTGCGCGGCGTCGGGCTTCGCCGTCCACTTTTTCCCGACGGGGCAAGGCAACGTGATCGGCAACCCGATTCTGCCCGTGATCAAGATCTGTGCGAATCCGCGCACGGTGCGCACGATGAGCGAGCACGTCGACGTCGACACGAGCGGCCTGCTGCAGCGGGAGATCACGATGAGCGAGGCCGGCGACAAGCTGCTCGACATGATGTTCCGCACGGCCAACGGCCGGCTGACGGCCGCGGAGGCGCTCGGGCATCGCGAATTCGTCCTCACGCGCCTCTACGAGAGCGCTTAGGTCCAGGAGGCATTTCATGCAGATGTTCGGACGGCTCGTTGCGCTTGCGCTGGCGACGGCGATGCTCTCGCCGGCGGCGTACGCCGAGCTTGCGGAGATCAACGTCGCCCAGCAATACGGGATCGGCTACCTGTCGCTGATGGTGATGGAGGAACAGAAGCTGATCGAGAAGCACGCGAAGGCGGCGGGCGTGGACGTCAAGGTGAACTGGGCGAAGTTCGCGGGCGGCAACGTGATGAACGACGCGCTCTTGTCAGGAAGCCTGCAGTTCGCGTCGGGCGGCGTCGGACCGCTGATCACGATCTGGGCGCGAACGAAGGGCAACCTCGACGTGAAAGCGGTGGCCGCGCTCGACTCGATGCCGCTCTATCTCAACACGCGCAATCCCAACGTGAAGACGATCAAGGACTTTACGGAGAAGGACAAGATCGCGCTTCCCGCGGTCAAGGTGTCGGTGCAGGCAGTGACGCTGCAGATGGCGGCCGAGAAGGTCTTCGGCGAGGGTCAGCACGGCAAGCTCGATGCGCTGACGGTGTCGATGTCGCATCCCGATGCGCAGACGGCGCTCCTGTCCGGGCAGTCGGAAGTCACGGCGCACTTCGGCTCGCCGCCCTTCCAGTACCAGCAGCTCAAACGGCCGGGCATCCACACGGTGCTGAGCTCGACCGACGTCCTCGGCGGGCCGACCACGTTCAACGTCGTGTGGACGACGTCGAAATTCCGCGACGAGAATCCGAAGCTCTACGCGGCGTTCGTGAGCGCGCTCGAGGAGGCGACCAACTTCATCAACAAGGACAAGAAGGCCGCCGCCGAGGCGTATCTTCGGATCTCCAAGGACAAGGACAGCCTCGCCGACATCCTGGCGATGCTGAACGACCCGGCAATCGTCTTCACCATGGCGCCGCAGAACATCATGGCGTACGCGAACTTCATGGCGAAGATCAACATGATCAAGGTCAAGCCCGACTCGTGGAAGGACATGTTCTTCCCGAACGTCCACGGCCTCGCGGGCAGCTGATGCGCGACGCGACCGAAGGCGACCGGCTCGCGCTTCCGGACCTGGCGGCCATTCGCGCCGCGCACGCGAGGATCGCGCCGCACGTGCATCGCACGCCGGTGCTGTCGTGCCGCGCGCTCGACGCCGAGGTGGGCGCGCGGCTTTGGTTCAAGTGCGAGAACTTCCAGAAGGTCGGCGCGTTCAAGGCGCGTGGCGCGACGAACGCAGTGTTCTCGCTCACCGACGACGAGGCGCACCGCGGCGTCCTCACGCACTCGTCGGGCAATCACGGCGCGGCGCTCGCCTACGCGGCGCGGCAGCGCCGCATCGCCGCGTGGGTGGTCATGCCCGAGAATTCAGCGCAGGTGAAGAAGGAAAACGTGCGCCGCTTCGGCGCGACGATCCGCTACTGCGCACCGAACGTGCCGGCCCGAGAGGCGCTCCTGAAGGAAGTGTTCGCCGAGACCGGCGCGACCGTCATTCATCCCTTCGACGATGAGCGCGTCATCGCCGGGCAGGCGACGGCGGCGCTCGAGCTCCTCGAGTTCCATCCGGACCTCGACGTCGTGATCGCGCCGATTGGCGGTGGCGGCCTGATATCGGGGACGGCGATCGCCGCGCGCTCGCTCAAGCCGTCGATTCGCGTCTACGGCGCCGAGCCGCAGAACGCCGACGACGCCGCGCGCAGCCTGCGGTCCGGATCGGTGGAACCCCTCCCGGCCGCGACCACGATCTGCGATGGTCTGCGCACGACGCTGTCCCCGCGCACGCTCGGCGCGATTCGCGCAAGCGTTGCCGCCATCGGTCTGGCGAGCGAAGAGGCCATCGTGCGGGCGATGAGGATGACCTGGGAGCGGATGAAGATCGTGATCGAGCCGTCCTCGGCGGTGCCGCTTGCATGCCTGCTCGAGAAGACGCTGGACGTCGCCGGCGCGAAGGTGGGCGTGATCCTGTCGGGCGGCAACGTCGACCTCGACCGGCTGCCCTGGCAGGCGTAGCGTCCGGAAGCCGATGACGACGACAGCCTCTCCCGTCGGAGCAGCGGCGCAAGCGCCCGACCGCGCGGGAAGTGAGCCGCTGCTCGACGTGCGCGGGGTCACGCTGCAGTACAAGACACGGGACCATCTCGTGACCGCCACGTATCGGGTCGACTTCGAAGTGTTCGGAGGCGACCGCTTCGTGCTACTGGGTCCGTCGGGGTGCGGCAAGTCGACGCTGCTGAAGGCGATCGGCGGTTACCTTACGCCCGTCGAGGGGGAGATCCGGCTCAAGGGCGAAACCGTGATCAAGCCCGGTCCCGACCGCATGATGGTCTTCCAGGAATTCGATCAGCTGCTGCCCTGGAAGACCGTCACCGAGAACGTGATGTTTCCGCTCGTCGCAAGCGGCCGCCTGGCCGGAGCGGCGGCGCGCGACAAGGCGCGCGACGCCATCGCGATGGTCAACCTGACACCGTTCGCCAACAGCCTTCCGCACACGCTGTCGGGCGGCATGAAGCAGCGCGTCGCCATCGCGCGGGCGATGGCGATGGAGCCCGACATTCTGTTGATGGACGAGCCGTTCGCCGCGCTCGACGCACTGACGCGCCGCAAGATGCAGGACGAGCTGCTGCAGCTCTGGGACGCGACGGGATTTACCGTCGTGTTCGTCACTCACTCGATACCGGAAGCGATCAAGATCGGCAGCCGCGTCCTGCTCCTGTCGCCGCATCCCGGACAGGTCAAGGCCGAGCTCAACAGCCTTCCGCGCGATGCGGCCGTCGCCGACGCCCCCGCGCTCCTTGAGCTCGAGCAGAAGATCCATGCGCTGCTCTTCTCCGACGCAGTCGAAGCGGAGGAGGCTTTGCATGTCCTCTGAAATGCTGTCGGCGGCGCGGCCCGAGCGCTACCTGCAAGCGGTCGACTCGACCGCATTCGGCGTCGTCGAGAAACCGCTCTCGGCGTGGGAGCGCATCGCCAGCAATGCATTCGCGCGAAAGGGCGCGCTCCTCGTGTTGCTGGCGCTCGTCTGGGAAGGCTACGCGCGCTGGCTCAACAATCCGCTGCTGTTTCCGACGTTCAGCGCGACGATCGAGGCGTTCGTGGAGGCCGTCGAGAGCGGCGTCCTGCCGGGACGCGCGCTCACGTCGCTGCGCGTCCTGCTGATGGGATACGGCCTCGGAATCCTCTGCGCGGCGGTGCTGACGACGCTCGCCATCTCGACGCGGATCGGCACCGACCTGCTCGAGCTCCTGACGTCCATGTTCAACCCGCTGCCGGCCATTGCGCTGCTGCCGCTCGCCCTGATCTGGTTCGGGCTGGGATATGGCAGCATCGTATTCGTCATCGTCCACTCGGTGCTGTGGGCGGTGGCGCTCAACACGCACTCGGGGTTTCTTTCCGTGTCGAACACGCTGCGAATGGTCGGTCGCAACTACGGGCTCTCGGGGTTGCGCTACGTGGGCGGCATCCTGATTCCGGCGGCGTTCCCGAGCATCCTCACCGGGCTCAAGATCGGCTGGGCGTTCGCCTGGCGTACGCTGATCGCAGCCGAGCTCGTGTTCGGGGTTTCGTCCGGCTCGGGCGGGCTCGGCTGGTTCATCTACGAGAACAAGAACCAGCTCGAGATTCCGGCCGTGTTCGCCGGGCTCTTCACGGTGATCCTGATCGGGCTCGTCGTCGAGAACGTGATCTTCCGGACGGTCGAGCATCGCACCGTACGCCGCTGGGGAATGCAGAGCTAGAGCACATTTGAATGTCAGGGACACACGTCCATGAGCACACATTTGCCGACCGCCAACTATCCGCGCTTCCACCTCGCGTTTCCGGTCACCGACCTCGCGAAGGCACGCGCGTTCTACGGCGGCTTCCTGGGCTGCGCCGAGGGGCGCTCGTCGGACGACTGGGTCGACTTCGACTTCCACGGCCACCAGATCGTCGCGCACAAGGTCGGCGCAGCCGGCATGGCAGACGCCACGAGCTCGGTCGACGGCCACAACGTCCCCGTGCGCCATTTCGGTGTGATTCTGGCTCTCCCCGAATGGGAGGCGCTGGCAGCGAAGCTCAAGGCCGGTGGAACCAAGTTCATCATCGAGCCGTACGTTCGCTTCAAGGGCCTGCCGGGCGAGCAGGCCACGATGTTCTTCCTCGATCCGTTCGGCAATGCGCTCGAGTTCAAGTCGTTCGGCGACATGAACCTCCTGTTCGCGAAGAATCCGTAAGGCTCGCTCAAGCGCATGCGCATCGTCATCAGCGAATTCATGGACGAAGCGGCCGTCTCGCGGCTCTCCGCTGCGCACGACACGCTTTACGACAAGGACCTCGTCGATCGTCCGCGGGCGCTCGAAGGCGCGCTGGCCGCCGCCGACGCGCTGATCGTGCGCAATCGCACGAAGGTCGGTCGCCCGCTGCTCGCGGCCGCGCCGCTGCTCAAGGTCGTCGGTCGTCTGGGCGTCGGTCTCGACAACATCGACGTGGCCGCATGCGAAGCGCGTGGCATCGAAGTCATTCCCGCCACGGGCGCAAACGCGCTCGCCGTCGCCGAATACGTGATCGCCGCCGCCATGCTGCTGCTGCGCGGCGCGTACGCGTCGACTGCCGCAGTGGCGGACGGAAAATGGCCGCGCCCCGCGCTGTCGAACGGCCGCGAGCTTGGCGGCAAGACGCTCGGCATCGTCGGCTTCGGCGGCATCGGGCGGCTCGCCGGACGCCTCGGACGTGCGCTCGGCATGCGCGTGATTGGCTTCGACGCGCAGATCGCGCCCTACGAGAGGGTCTGGAGCGACGAAGCCACCGCGGCATACGGCCTCGATGCGCTGCTCGCAGAGGCGGACGTCGTCACGCTGCACGTGCCGCTGATCGAGGCGACCCGGCATTTGATCGACGCCGCGCGGCTTGCGCAGATGAAGCGGGGTTCGATCCTCATCAACACCGCGCGCGGCGGCGTGGTCGACGAAGCGGCCGTGGCCGAAGCGCTCAGGAGCCACCGCCTGGGCGGCGCGGCGCTCGATGTGTTCGAGCAGGAGCCTTTGAGTGCGGGGTCGCCGCTCGCCGGTTGTCCGAATCTCCTGCTGACGCCTCACGTCGCCGGCGTCACGGCCGAGTCGAACACGCGCGTGTCGGCGCTCATCGCCGAGAAGGTTGCGGAGGCGCTCGAGCGCGCCGGGGCCGCGGGCTGACGGCGCAGCGCGAACGTAACGCCGGAGAGATTCGATGCCGCTCATTTCGCTCCATTCGCTTCGCGACCTCGCCTCGGCGGCGCTCGCACGTGCCGGCGCCAATCGAGCGATGGCGAGCGCGACGGCGCGGGCGCTCGTTCACGCCGACGCGCAGGGCCTGGCCTCGCATGGCGTCTCCCGCGTTCCCCAATACGCGACGCATCTCGCCAACGGGCGCGCCGACGGAACGGCCGAACCGCGCATCCTTCGCCCGAAAGGACGCAGCTATGGCGCCGCGGTGCTCGTGGACGCCGGCTTCGGTCTCGCGTTTCCCGCCTGCGCACTCGCCGTTGACCAAGCGATCGCACGCGCGCGGGAATTCGGCGTGGGGTTCGCCGGCGTGACCAACAGTCATCACTTCGGAGCAGCCGCGTACCACCTCGAAGCTGTCGGCAACGCCGGCCTCGTCGGTCTCGCGATGGGCAACTCACCCGCGGCGATGGCGCCAGCGGGGGGCCGGCGTCCGTTGTTCGGCACGAATCCGATTGCGGCAGTGTTCCCGCGGCGCGCTGCCCCGCCCGTCGTCATCGACCTGTCGCTCTCCGAAGTTGCGCGCGGCAAACTGATGGTCGCGGCGAAGGAGGGCCGGGCGATACCACTCGGCTGGGCGCTCGATGCGGACGGAAAGCCGACGACCGATCCCGAGGCCGGCCTCGAAGGCTCGATGTTGCCGGTGGGCGGAACGAAGGGGGCGATGCTCGCGTTCGTCGTCGAAGTGATCGTGACGGCGCTCACGGGCGCGGCCATCGGTTGCGAGGCGAGCTCCTTCTTCGTCGACGAAGGCAACCGGCCGCGACTCGGCCAGGCGTTCCTCGTCATCGAGCCCGACGCGCTCGCGGGACGCGAGACGTTTCTCGAGCGGATCGAAACGCTCGTGGGCGAAATGGCGAAGGAACCGGGCGTACGGCTGCCCGGCGAGCGCCGTCGTGCGCTCGGCGAAGCCGCGGCATCTCGCGGCGTCGAGATCCCTGCCGCACTGCTTGGCGAGCTCGAGCGCCTTGCCGGAAGGGCAACGGAGGCGAGTTCATGAGCGCCAGTCCGTCGCGCCCCGTTGCGCTGCTGCTCAACGCCGCGCACGCAATCGACCACATGTTCCTGCTGATCTTCGCGACCGCCGTGGCGTCGATCGCGGCGGATTTCGGCTTCGCGGATTGGGAATCGCTGATGCCGTACGGCGTCGGCGCGTTCCTGCTGTTCGGCCTGGGGTCGCTCCCCGCGGGCAGGCTGGGCGATCTTTGGGGCCGGCGGCAGATGATGCTGCTCTTCTTCTTCGGGATGGGCGCTTCGATGCTGCTCGTCGCGGTCACGCGCAACGCCTGGGAATTGGCCGGAGCGCTCACGCTGATGGGCGCATTCTCGTCGATTTACCATCCGGTCGGCATTCCGATGCTGGTCCGTGGCGCCAAGCGCCCGGGGCTTGCAATCGGCATCAACGGCCTCGCCGGCAATCTCGGTGTCGCGGTCGCCGCGATCACGACCGGTTTCCTCGTCAAGTACGCCGGCTGGCGAGCGGCGTTCGCTGCGCCGGCCATCATTTCGATCGTGTGCGGCGTGATCTTTGCGCGCATTGCGCCGCGCGAGCATGCGCCGCCGGCTCACGGTGCGCGGACGGCTCGCGCGCACGACGGGCCGCCGCTTGGACGTCTCCTCGCGGTGATGACGATTGCAGCCATCGCGTCGAGCCTGCTCTTCAACCTGACGACGAACGGGAACGGCCAGCTCTTGCGCGAGCGCTTCGCGGGGATCGTCCAGGATCCGGCCGTGCTCGGCACGCTGCTCGCGTGCGTGTACGTGGTCGCCTCGTTCGCGCAAGTCGCGATCGGGCTCCTGATCGACCGCTATCCGCTGCGGCGGATCTATCTCGCCGTCGTCGCGCTGCAGGCACCGCTCTTCATCGCGGCCGCCAACGCGACGGGATGGACGCTGTACGCGCTGCAGATCGCTTTCATGATCGTGATCTTCGGCGCCATTCCGTTTACCGACGCGATGATCGTGCGCTTCGTCGACGACCGCATGCGTTCGCGCGTGAGCGGCATGCGTCTTTTCGTGTCGTTCGGGGTGAGCTCGACCGCCGTCTGGCTGCTGGGACCGGTCGTGAAGGCTGCCGGATTCAGCACGCTGCTCTGGTCGATGGCGGGGATCGCCGTGGTCACGGTTTGCGCGGTGGCGCTGCTGCCGAAGACCGGCGCACCGAGAATCAGCGAGACTTCGGTACCGCTGCCGCGATCGCGTCCCGCAGGGGACTGAACACGCCGGGTGCGGCCGCGATCACGTCCTTCGTCCGCATGAACTCGAGCCCGCCCGCGAAGTCGCCGACGCGGCCGCCGGCTTCGACCACGAGCAGCGCACCGGCCGCCACGTTCCACGGATTGAGCGCCATCTCCCAGAAGCCGTCCAGCCGCCCGGCGGCGACATAGGCGAGTTCGAGCGCACACGTGCCTGCACGCCGGATGCCCGCGCACTTCGACGCGAGCGCGTTCAGCGCCGGAAGGTAAGCCGCGAGCTTCGCGCTGCCGGGCGTCGGAATCACCGTGCCCACGAGCGCTTCCTCGATGCGGACGCACATCGACGTCCGAATGGGAGCGCCATTGAGCTGCGCCCCTTTGCCCTTGATCGCGACGAACAGCTCGTCGCGGGACGGATCGAGGATGACCCCGTGCGTGACCTCGTTGCCGTGGGTCAGGGCGATCGACACCGCATAGCTCGGATAGCCGTGGCGGAAATTCACCGCGCCGTCGAGCGGATCGACGATCCAGCGAAGCGCGTTCTTGCCCGAACCGCCGCTGCCGGCGATCTGGCTCACGATCTCGCCCGCTTCCTTGCCGACGATCGCGTGCTCGGGGAAGGCGGCGCGCAGCGTGGCGATCATCGCGTTCTCGGCCTCCGTATCGGCGTTGAAGACGATGTCCGCGTGGTCCTTGGCGTGCATGGGCCGGCGCTTGAGATCGCGCCCGGCGTCGACGAGCACCGCGGCGGCGCGGCGCGCCGCGTGGACCGCAACGGCCAGGACAGGATCGTTTTGCATCGGGTAGCGTCGAAGCGCGAGCGGTCGGCTTATTGGGGGGCGAACCAGCGCGCGTTTCCCATTGTAGCCCGGCTCCATTGAAGTCGCCTTGGCGCGGGATTATGATGGCTCCCCTTTTGCCGCACGTCTCGCTCCTCGCCGAGCGCCTTCCACGAAGGAGTCACGATGCCCGTCACGCTATCCCTCACTGTCAACGGCAAGCCGGTCGGCGGCGACGTCGACTCGCGGACGCTGTTGGTCGACTACTTGCGCAACGACCTCGCACTCACCGGCACGCACGTCGGGTGCGACACCGGCCAGTGCGGCGCATGCACCGTGCACCTCGACGGCAACGCGATCAAGGCGTGCACGATTCTCGCGGCGCAGGCCAACGGCGGCAACGTGGTGACGATCGAGGGCCTCGCGGCCGCCGACGGCACGATGCATCCCATGCAGGCGGCGTTCAAGGAATGCCACGGCCTCCAGTGCGGCTTCTGCACGCCCGGCATGGTGATGAGCGCGATCGACCTCGTGAACCGCCATCCCAAGGCGTCGGAGCAGACGATCCGCGACGAGCTCGAGGGCAACATGTGCCGGTGCACGGGTTACCACAACATCGTCAAGGCGGTGCAGCAGGGCGCCTCGGCGATGGGGAAGTAGGGCTCGCGATTGGCGGCGACCGACAGCGCACTCCTTCATACACCTGAACAGATACGGAGGTCGCACATGGGTGCGAGCGAAACCAACGTCATTGGCGCATCGGTCCGCCGCAAGGAGGACTACCGCTTCCTGACCGGCTCAGGGCAGTACACGGACGACGTCAATCCGCCGAACCACACGCACGCGTACTTCCTGCGCTCGCCGCACGCGCACGCCAGGATCCGGAGCATCGACACGTCGAAGGCGAAGGGCATGCCGGGCGTGGTCGCGATCTTCACGGGCGCGGATCTCGAAGGCGTCAACGGACTTCCGTGCGGCTGGCTCATCACGGGCACCGATGGCAAGCCGATGAACGAGCCGCCGCACCCGGTGCTCGCGCAAGGCAAGGTGCGCCACGTCGGCGACCAGGTCGCGCTCGTGATCGCGGAGACGCCGAACCAGGCGAAGGACGCCGCCGAGGCCATTGACGTCGACTACGACGTGCTGCCAGCCGTCGTCAACTGCGTCGACGCGCTGAAGCCGGGGGCGCCCCAGATTCACGACGGGGCGCCGGGCAACAAGTGCTACACGTGGGCGCTCGGCGACAAGGCGGCGGTCGATGCTGCGTTCGCCAAGGCGGCGCACGTATCGAAGCTCGACATCGTCAACAATCGCCTGATCCCGAACGCGATCGAGCCGCGCGCTGCCGTGGCGTCGTACAGCCGCGCCGACGACAGCTACACGCTGTATGTCGCGAACCAAAATCCGCACGTCGAGCGCCTCCTCATGACGGCGTTCGTGCTGGGTCTGCCTGAGCACAAGGTGCGCGTCATCGCGCCGGATGTCGGTGGCGGCTTCGGCTCGAAGATCTACCTGTACGCCGAAGAGACGGCGATGGTCTGGGCGTCGAAGCGGGTCAACCGCCCGATCAAGTGGGCGGCGGAGCGCAGCGAGAGCTTCCTGTCGGATGCTCACGGCCGCGACCACGTGACGCGCGTCGAGCTCGCGCTCGACAAGGACGCGAAATTTCTCGCCATGCGCGTGCACACGATCGCGGCCATGGGCGCGTACCTGTCGACGTTCGCGTCGTGCATCCCGACGATCCTGTACGCGACACTGCTCGCAGGCCAGTACACCACCCCCGTGATTTACGCCGAGATCACGGCGTCCTTCACGAACACGGCTCCGGTCGATGCGTATCGCGGCGCCGGACGGCCCGAGGCGACTTACGTCGTCGAGCGGATCGTCCACCAGGCGGCGGTCGACCTGGGGCTGCCGCAGGACGAGATCCGCCGGCGCAACTTCATTCGTACGTTCCCGTACCAGACGCCCGTTGCGCTGGTCTACGATACGGGCGACTACGACCAGACGCTCGACGAGGCGATGCGCATGGCCAACGTCAAGGAGTTTCCGGCGCGCAAGGCGGAAGCCGCGAAGCGCGGCAAGCTTCGCGGCCTGGGTTATGCGTCGTACATCGAGGCATGCGGCCTCGCGCCGTCCGCGGTGGCGGGCTCGCTCGGCGCGCGCGCCGGATTGTTCGAAGCGGGCGAAGTGCGCGTGCACCCGACGGGCAGCGTCACGGTGTTCACGGGCTCGCACAGCCACGGGCAGGGCCACGAGACCACGTTCGCGCAAGTGGTCGCAGGCACGCTCGGCATCCCGATCGAGAATGTCGACGTGGTTCACGGGGACACGGGCCGCGTCCTGTTCGGCATGGGAACGTACGGGTCGCGTTCCCTCGCGGTGGGCGGCACCGCCATCGTCAAGGCGCTGGACAAGATCGTCGCGAAGGGCAAGAAGATCGCTGCGCATCTCCTGGAGGCGTCGGAGGGTGACATCGAGTTCAAGGACGGCAAGTTCACGGTTGCTGGCACCGATCGGAGCAAGACGTTCGGCGAGGTCGCGCTCACTGCGTACGTCCCGCACAACTACCCGCACGACAAGCTCGAGCCGGGGCTCAATGAGATGGCGTTCTACGATCCGACGAACTTCACGTTCCCGGCGGGCACGCACATCTGCGAGGTCGAGGTCGATCCGGATACCGGCGTCGTGGGAATCGTCAACTTCTCGGCGTGCGACGACTTCGGCAACATCATCAACCCCATGATCGTCGAGGGCCAGGTCCACGGCGGACTGACGCAGGGTATCGGCCAGGCGCTGCTCGAGAACTGCGTGTACGACAAGGACACGGGACAGCTGCTGACCGGAAGCTACATGGACTATGCGATGCCGCGCGCCGACGACGTGCCGTCGTTCAACGTCGGCACCAAGGTGACGCCGTGCACGCACAACCCGTTGGGCGCCAAGGGCTGCGGCGAGGCGGGTGCGATCGGCGCGCCGGCCGCGTTGATGAACGCGGTCCACGACGCGCTCCTGAGCGAGGGGGTCAAGTATCTCGACATGCCCGCGTCGCCGCATCGCGTATGGAGCGCGCTGCAGTCGGCGAAGCGCTAACGATCAGCGAGGAGAAATCACATGTATGCATTCGAACTGACACGCGCGAAGACCGTTGCCGACGCTGCCGCGGCGCTCGCCAAGTCCGGCGGCAAGGCGCTGGCCGGCGGGCAAAGCCTCGTCGGCGCGATGAAGCTGCGCCTCGCGCAGCCCGGCACGCTCGTCGATCTCTCGGGCATCGCCGAGCTGAAAGGCATCAGGAAGGACGGCGATGCGGTCGTCGTCGGCGCGATGACGCGCCATGCCGAGATGGCGGAATCGTCGGTGGTCAAGAGCGCCATCCCCGCGCTCGCAGGCCTCGCGCAGGGCATCGGCGACCGGCAGGTGCGCAACATGGGAACGGTCGGCGGCTCGATCGCCAACAACGATCCCGCGGCCGACTGGCCGGCTGCCGTGCTCGGCTTGAACGCGACCGTCGTCACCAACAAGCGCAGGATCGCGGGCGACGACTTTTTCAAGGGCATGTACGAAACGGCGCTTGCCGGAGACGAGGTCATCATTGCGATCAGCTTTCCGGTGCCGAAGAAGGCCGCGTACGTGAAGTTCCCGAATCCGGCATCGAGGTTCGCGTTGGTGGGCGTGTTCGTCGCGCAGACGGCGGCCGGCGTTCGCGTGGCAGTGACCGGCGCCGCGCCGTCGGCATTCCGGTCGAAGCCGCTCGAGGATGCGTTGGCGAAGAGCTTCACCGCCGATGCCGCGAAAGCGGTCAAGATCGATGCGAAGGGCCTCAACGCCGACCTGCACGGATCGCCCGAGTATCGCGCGCACCTCGTTGCCGTTCTCGCTTCGCGCGCGGTGACGGCTGCCGGCTGAAGCGCCGACGCCGTTCCGCAGCGTCTACTGCACGCGGTAGCGGACGAGCTCGTAGGTGTCTTCGTCGAGGTGCATGCCCTCCGGGGTCAACACCACGCGAAACATCCTGACGATTCGCTTGACGTCGGTTGCGTACCAGACGGTCAGCAAGGTTCGAATGGGCTCGCGAGATTGTCCGCCTGCGCTTTCGATCGGGGCGCGCGTGCTGTCGATCTCGAGCTTGAGCGCGTTGAAGGTTCCGGCGGGAACGGTAACGGATTCCGAGCCTCGCACACGTGCGCGGCTCGTCCAGTTTCCGTACATCGGATTCTCGGGAGGCATCGGGGGCAGGTTGGTGACTGCCGCCCCGCTCTGCAGGGTGCCGAACGCGCCGAGAAAAGGGTTGAACTCGAGAAGGTAGAAGCCGGGGCCACGCCACTCGACGAAGCGCGTGCCTGGCGTGAACACCTGCTGCGCCGCCGCGCCGTCGGGGCTTGGGCTGACGCTGATCGTCTGCGCCACCTGCGCCGCCGATACTGCCGTCACGCGGTGGGTGTACGTCCGCGCCGGTACCGTCGGCCACTTGCTGGTCATCCGGTATTCCCACGTGTCGCCGATGCGCGGCAACGTCGCGGGCAGCGCTGAAGCGGTCGCGACGGCTTCCGTGACGGGCGAAGTCGGCGGCGGCGGGCTCGCGACAGGCGCGGAGGGCTTCTCGGCGGGTTGAGCCGGCGTCGCCACGGCGATTTTTTCGTCGGGCTGCTTGCCGGATTGCGAACTCTCGGGTGCGGTCGTCTTCGTGGGCGCGGTCGCGGCGGGCGCGGTCTTGTCGGCGAACTTCGCGGGTGCCGCCTTCTCCGGTGTGGCCTTCGCCGGTGCTGCCTTCTCCGGCGTGGCCTTCGCGGGCGTCGCCTTCTCCGGTGCAGGCTTCTCCGCCGCCGGCGACGCCGTCTTGTCCTTTGTCGCCGAAGCGATTTTTTCGGACGTTTGCTCCGCGGCTTTTTCGACGGGCGGCGTCGCCGGTTTTTCCGCGATTGGCGCAGCCTTCTCGGTGATCGGCGCAGCCTTCTCCGAAACGGCGGGAGCCGCTTTCTCCGCCACCGGCGCAGGCGGTTTCTCCGCGGTCTGTGGAGACTTTTCCGGCGGTTGCACCGCGGCGGTGTCGTCCGTTTTCCGAACGGTCGAGTCGTCCCAAGGATGAGCGATGTAGAGACCGACGGCGGCGGCGAGGAGCGCGAGCGCTCCGGCGATCACCCAAGGACGTCGAATATCGCGTTTCTTGACGACGAGGAGCGGCTCGTCCTCCGGTTCGGCCGATGGCGCGGACCCCGGCGCCCGTACCACTGCGGGCTTGTCGCCGTCCAGCACCCGTTCGAGGGTCCGGATCAATTCGCCGGTCGTCGCATCCCAGTATTTGTTGCTGAGCTCGATGGCCTGACGGCGCACGAGCGGCGCGAGGTCCGCCGGCAGTTCTTCTGCCAGCGGCATCACCGCCTTGTCCACGAGCACCGGCACCACCCGTATATGCCGGCCAAGCGCCGCTCCCGTTTCGATGCGTACAAAGTCCTTGGGATCGTCGAGCCGGCGCTTGCCGGCGCTGTCGGTGGCGAGCCACCCCGGGCCGATGATGACGATCAGCACTTCGCAGGAGCCTACGGCACGCTCGATCGCGTCGACGAAATCGAGACCGGGCTCGATGCCTTCGACGTCCATGAACACACGATCGGCCCCGAAATGATGGGCGAGACGATCGTAGAGACGCCCGGCATACCCGGCCGTATCCTGTCGTCGATAGCTGATGAATATGCCCTTCATCGCAGCAGATTCTAGGCTATGGCGATCAGAGCGTGCTGCGATCGCAGCGGAGCCGCCGCGGCCCGCGATCGCGTTTGCTATGCTTTCGCGTGGCACGTCCGGTGCCGACCGTTCCTTCCCGATGACCTCCGCGCCTTCCCGCCCGATTCCGAGCTCCGTCGACGACGTGCTCGCGCTCCTCGACCGCGACGACTACGTCGCCGATCGCCGCCTCGCGACGAGCGTGTTTCTTGCGCTCAAGATGGGGCGCCCGATGTTCCTGGAAGGCGAGGCCGGCGTCGGCAAGACGGAGCTCGCGAAGGTGCTGGCGAAGGGTCTTGGCAAGAGGCTCGTTCGCCTGCAGTGCTACGAGGGACTCGACATCTCGTCCGCTGCGTACGAATGGAACTATCCGCGGCAAATGATCGAGATCCGGCTCGCCGAATCGTCCGGCAGCGTCGATCGCGATTCGCTCGCGCACGACATCTTCACGCCGCGCTTCCTGCAGAAGCGGCCGCTGCTCGAGGCGCTTTCGCCGGAGGACGGGATTCCGCCGGTGCTGCTGATCGACGAGCTCGACCGCACCGACGAGCCGTTCGAGGCGTATCTGCTCGAGGTGCTCGCGGAGTTCCAGATCACGATTCCGGAGCTCGGTCCGATACGTGCGCAGAGCCCGCCGGTGGTCATCATCACGTCGAATCGCACGCGCGAGATCCACGACGCGATCAAGCGGCGGTGCCTCTACCACTGGGTCGGCTATCCGGACGCGCTGCGCGAGCTCTCGATCGTGCGCCGCAAGTGCCCCCAGGCGAGCGAGTCGCTGGCGCGCTCCATCGTCGCATTCACGCAGCGTCTTCGCGCGATGGATCTGTTCAAGGCGCCGGGCATCGCCGAGACGCTCGATTGGGCCGAGGCGCTCGTCGCGCTCGACCGTGTCGCGCTCGACCCGCAGACGGTCGCCGACACGGCCGGTGTCCTGCTCAAGTACCAGGACGATGTCGGCGCGCTCGGTCCGGAGGTCGTGGCGAAGATCATCGCCGACGTCGAGACGGTGGGCATACGCCCATGACCGCGGACGGCCGCATCGTGGCAGCCGAGCTGCGGGGCGCCGTCCCTCTCGCGCCGAAGGGCCGCCTCGCGGAGAACGTCGTTCACTTCGTGCGCGTGCTGCGCGCCGCAGGGGTTCCCGTCGGACCTGCACGCTCGCTCGCGGCGCTGGAAGCGGTCGAAGCGGTGGGCCTCGCCAACCGCGACGACTTTCGTGCCGCGCTCGCTGCGGTGCTGGTCTCCAGGTACGAGCACCTGTCGATTTTCGAGCAGGCGTTCGATCTCTTCTGGCGCAATCCGAAGCTGCTCGAAAAGCTCATCGCTGCGCTTCTGCCCACCGTGTTCGGGCGCGGCGGCGAAGACGAGCAGACGCCCGAGCTTCCCGCGCGCATTGCCCAGGCGATGTTGCCGCCGATGGGCCTCGACAGCCGTCCGCGCGACGACAAGGAGATTCATCTCGACGCCACGTTCACGACATCCGCGCGCGAGGTGCTGCAGCGCAAGGACTTCGAAACGATGACGGTGGAAGAGCTCGCCGCCGTGCGGGCGATGCTCTCGAATCTGCGGCTGCCGCTGCCGGAGCTGCCGGTGCGGCGGACGACGCCGGCGCTGCGCGGACACCGGATCGACCTCCGCGCGACGTTGCGGCGTGCGACGGGGGCGGCCGGAACGCTGTCGCCGCTCGCGTGGCGACGACGCCAGCGGCGAACGCCGCCGCTCGTCGTGCTGTGCGACATCTCGGGCTCGATGGACCGATATGCGCGGATGCTGCTGCACTTCCTGCATGCGATCACGAACGATCGCGACCGCGTGCACGTGCTGCTGTTCGGCACGAGGCTCACCAACGTGACGCGTCATCTCAAGCACCGCGACGTGGACGTGGCGCTGTCGCGCGTGACGACGGCCGTTTCGGATTGGGCGGGCGGCACGCGCATCGGCAGCTCGCTCGAGGAGTTCAACCGCTTGTGGTCCCGCCGCCTGCTCGGCCAGAACGCCGTCGTGCTGCTCATCACCGATGGACTCGAGGCGGATGCCGGCCTCGATCTCGGCAAGGAAACCGAACGCCTGCGCAAGTCATGCCGGCGGCTCGTCTGGCTCAACCCGCTGCTGCGCTACGAAGGCTTCGAAGCGCGTCCTGCGGGGATCAAGGCGATGCTGCCGCACGTGGACGATTTCCTGCCGGTGCACAATTTCGACAGCTTGACGGCGCTCGCAGCGGCGTTGGAGCGGCCACAACCGCGCGGGCGCTCATATTCAGGGACGGCGCAGGCTACCCAACTGCGGACGCAGCCGACGCCGCGTCCGACGATGCAACCGAGGCCGCAACCGAGGACGAACTAAAGAGCGACACATGGAGATGCAAAGCACCCGCACTGTTCCTGCGCCCGTTCCGACGGTGTGGGCCGCGCTCAACGATCCCGCGTTCCTCAAGGAGTGCATTCCAGGCTGCGAGACGATCGAGCCCGACGGCGAGAACGCCTACCGGATTTCTATGGCCGCCCGGATCGGGCCGGTCGCGGCCAAGTTCAACGGTCGAATGCAGCTGGCCGACATCGACCCGCCGAACGGATACACGCTTTCCTTCGACGGGCAGGGTGGCGCGGCCGGCTTTGCCAAGGGTGCGGCCAAAGTAGGACTCACTCCCGATCAGAACGGCGCCGCGACGACGATGTCGTATACCGTATCTGCGCAGGTCGGCGGCAAGATCGCCCAGATCGGATCGCGACTGGTCGATGGAGCCGCCCAGAAGCTCGCCGACGACTTCTTCTCCCGGTTTTCGGACAAGGTCGCCGCGAGCACGGCGCCGGTTGCTCCTGCGCCCGCCACGCCCGCGCCCGTTGCGCCGGCCGCCGGCAGTAACACGGCGTGGGTACGCTACGTCGCGATCGTCATCCTGCTGGCCGTCATCGTTTACCTGGCGATGCGCGGCAGGATGTAAGGTACGACCGGGGCGGCGGTGCTGAAGCACCGGTTGCCCAATGTTCGTTCATGATCCGGAGTTGCCATGGACAGCGTCGATCTCGAGGTACTGAAGAAGAGCGCCGAGTGGCTCGGGGCAGGGCACCGCGTGCTCCTCGTCACCGTGGTCAAGACGTGGGGCAGCTCGCCCCGTCCGCCGGGCGCGATGCTGGCGGTGCGCGACGACGGGCATGTCGTCGGCTCCGTGTCGGGCGGGTGCATCGAGGACGACCTCGTGGGCCGCGTGCGCCACTACGGTATGACGTCCTCGGCGTGCGAGGCCGTCACTTACGGCGTGTCGGCGGACGAGGCGCGAAGGTTCGGCCTGCCATGCGGCGGCACGATCCAGCTCGTTTGCGAGCCTTTGACCGTCGATTCGGGCATCGATGAGCTCCTCGGCGCAATCGAAGGCGGCAAGCTCGTCGCCCGCCGGCTCGAACTCGCAACGCGCAAGGCGACGCTGTCGCCCGCACTGCCGCCGCTCGATGTCCAGTTCGATGGCGACGTGCTGACGACGATCCACGGACCGCGCTACCGGATGCTCGTGATCGGCGCGTCGCAGCTCTCGAAGTACCTCGCGCAGATCGCGGTGGGCCTCGACTATCAGGTAACGATCTGCGACCCGCGCATCGAGTACACGGAGACGTGGGACGTTCCGGGCGTGACGCTCGTCAAAACGATGCCCGACGACACGGTTCAGGCGATGAACCTGGACGAGCGCTGCGCGGTGATCGCGCTCACCCACGACCCGAAGCTCGACGACCTCGCGCTGATGGAAGCGCTCAAATCGCCGGCGTTCTATGTGGGCGCACTGGGCTCGCGCGCAAACAACGCGAAGCGCCGCGAGCGCCTGCTCGATTTCGACGTGAGCGCGGAAGAAATCGCCCGGCTGCACGGGCCGATCGGCCTTTACATCGGCAGCCGGACGCCGCCGGAGATCGCGATTTCCATCCTCGCGGAGGTCACCGCGGTCAAGAACGGCGTCGCCTTGCCCGACGTGGCGAAGATTGCGGCGGCGAAGGAAAAGCTCGCGCCGTCAGTCGCCTGCGAAACTCAATAGAGGGTGCGTAAGGAAACGGCCGCGGCATTCGACCAATCCGACGCCCTCGTTTTCCCGGAGAGACCATGAGCAAGATTCGTTCGAGCATTGCGTTGGCCTTGGCGGCGCTGCTTTGCGCCGGTTCGGCGGCGATCGCCTCCACGTCGACGCCGCTGCCCGCGCCGACAGTGGATGCGCCGCCGGCGGCGAAGTCGGGAAGCGAGACGGCGGTGTTCGCCGGCGGCTGCTTCTGGGGTGTCGAAGCGGTGTACCGTCACCTTGCCGGCGTGTCGAAAGCCGTCTCGGGCTACGCGGGTGGCACCACGAAGAACCCCACCTACACCGGGGTCAGCATGGGCACCACGGGGCATGCCGAGTCGGTGCAGGTGACCTACGATCCCGCGAAGATTACGTACGGGCAGTTGCTGCGGGTGTTCTTTTCCGTCGCCCACGACCCGACGCAGCTCAACCGCCAGGGCCCGGATGTGGGCACGCAGTACCGGTCGGCCATCTTCTACGCGAACGACGAGCAGAAGCGCGTCGCCGAGGCTTACATCGCGCAACTCGGCGCGGCGAAGGCTTTCTCGGGTCCGATCGTCACGCAGCTCGCGCCGCTGACGGCGTTCTATCCGGCCGAGGACTATCACCAGAACTACCTCGCGCTGCATCCTCGCGAGCCCTACATCGTCTACAACGACCTGCCGAAGCTCGACGCGCTGAAGACGCAGTTTCCCGCGCTGTACACAAAGCGCTGAGCGTCACTTGTCCCCGCGATCGCGCCGCGGGATCGTGCGAAGGAGCGTCTTGAGATCGCGATTCACCGCGAGCGCGGTCCGACGCTCCAGCGCGCGGTAACGCCGCACGAGCTCGACCCCGACCGGCGTGAGCGTGGTGCCGCCGCCGCGCGAGCCGCCGGCCGCGGTCGCGACGGCAGGACGAACGAGGCAGCTGTTCGTTTCCTCGATCAGCAGCCAAGCGCGGCGGTACGACATTCCGAGTTTTTTGGCGGACGAGGTGATGGAGCCCGTCTCGCCGATCGCTTCGAGGAGCGCGACTTTGCCGGGGCCGATCCACACGGGAGTGCGCTCCTCGGAATCGCGAATGTGAAACCGGATCTCGGGTTTCATGGCACCTCCCGTCCTCATGCATAGCCCACGCTTCGCCGGTCGAACGACACTGCCTTGATCATGGCGTGAAGCTCGAGCCCGGGACGAATTCCCAGCTGCCGGCTCGATCGGCCGGTGATGCGAGCGACGACCGTGGAGCCTCCGACTGCGAGCCGCACCAGCACGAGCGCGCCGGGAAGCTCATCGAGCGCGACGACCGTCGCGGCGAGGAGGTTGAGGATGCTGACGTCGGCCGGCCGGGTCAAAGCGAGCGAAACGTCGCGCGCGCGCACCGTTGCGCGCACGCGGTCGCCGATCGCGGCGTCGAGACGCGGCACGAGAAGCTCGCCGCCGTCGAACGCGAGCGTCGTCAGGCCTTCCGTCGCGTCGTGCGCGGTCACGTGCGTATCGAGCACCGAGCCCGCGTCGTCGCGTTCGGGCTCGTGCTCCGGAGCGAGACGGCCGATCACTTCGTCGACGGCGCCGACGGCAACGCACTTGCCTTCGGACAGCACGACGACGGCATCGGCAAGGCGCGTCATCTCGGCGACGGAATGGCTCACGTAGAAGATCGGGATTGAAAGCTCGTCCCGCAGGCGTTCGATGTAGTCGAGGATCTCGCTCTTGCGCGCCGCATCGAGCGACGCGAGCGGCTCGTCCATCAGCAGGATGCGCGGCTGTGCAAGAAGCGCCCGTCCGATTGCCACGCGCTGCTTTTCTCCACCGGACAACGTGCGCGGCTTGCGCTGGAGAAGGCCTCCCAGACCGAGAAGCTCGACCACGCGCGCCTCGTCGATGAATCGGTCCCGCGGGTCCCGGAAGCGCTGCCCGTAGGTGAGGTTCGCCTGCACATCCATGTGCGGAAACAGGAGGCCGTCCTGGAACACGTACCCGATGCGGCGCGATTCCGGCGGCACGTCGATGCGCTGCTCCGCATCGAACAGGATCGCATCGTTGACGCGGATGCTGCCGCGCTCCGGCGTGGCGATCCCCGCGATCGCGTTGACGATGCTGGTCTTGCCCGAACCCGAGCGGCCGAACAGCCCTACGATCGGCGCTTCCGCCGAGAAGCGGACGTCGAGGTGAAAGTCACCCCGCCGCTGCTCGATGTCAACGTCGATCATCGCCTTGCCGATGCGCGGAGCGCCGGGTGAGCCATTCCGACGCTGCAAGCGCCACGAGCGACAACAGCACTGCGATGATCGACAAGCGAAGCGCCTGCGGGTCGCCGCCTGGAACCTGCGTGAACGTGTAGATGGCGAGCGGCAGCGTCTGCGTCTCGCCTGGAATGTTCGAGACGAATGTGATCGTCGCACCGAACTCCCCGAGGCCGCGCGCGAACGACAAAAGCGTCCCGGTGATGATGCCGGGCAGGGCGAGAGGCAGCGTGATCGTCGCGAACACCCACAGCCGCGAGCCGCCGAGCGTGCGCGCGGCCGTTTCGAGCCTTCGGTCGACGGCCTCGATCGACAGCCGGATCGCACGCACCATCAGCGGAAAGCCCATCAGCGCGGACGCGAGAGCGGCGCCCGTCCAGCGAAATGCGAGCACGATGCCGAACCACTCGTCGAGCAGACTGCCGATCGGCCCGCGCTTGCCGAACAGCACGAGCAGCGCAAACCCCACCACGACGGGAGGCAGCACCAGCGGAAGGTGGACGATCGCATCGACGAGTGTCTTTCCGGGAAAGGAAACACGCGCGAGCCCGTACGCCACCAGAATGGCGACCGGCAGGCTGCAGACGACGCTGACGACCGCGACCCGAAGACTCAGTGCCAGGATGCCGATTTCGTCAGCGCTGAGCTCCGGCATGCGTCATTGCGCCATCGTGAATCCGTATTTCTCCCAGGTCGGCTTCGCCTGCGCAGAACGGATGTAGTCGAGGAAAGGCCTGGCGGCTCGCGACTTGCTCGACGCCAGCACGGCAGCAGGGTAGGTGATGGGCGGATAGCTGCCGGCCGGGAACGTGTCGACGATCTTCACGCCGTTGTCGGCTCGCGCGTCCGTCGCGTAGACGATGCCGAACGGCGATTCGCCGCGCGACACGAGCGCGAGCGCCGCACGAACGTTGTCGGCGCGCGCAACCCGGTTTGCAACGCTCGACCACACGCCCAGCTTCTCGAGCGCAGCCTTGCCGTACTTGCCGGCCGGCACGCTGTCGGGATTCGCCATCGCTAGCTTGTCCTTCCCAAGCGCCGCGGCGAGTCCGAAATCGGGGCCGATGCGCAGGCTCGCTGCGCTGCGGGCGGGAGCGACCAGCACCAGCGCGTTCCGCAACAGGTCGACGCGCGTGCCGGGTGCGAGCAGGTTCCGCTTCTCGACGTAGTCCATCCAGTCGACATCGGCGGAGATGAAAACGTCGGCCGGCGCCGCGGTTTCTATCTGTCTCGCGAGCGCGTTGCTCGCACCGTACGAGACGATCACCTTGTTGCCGGTGCCCGCCTCGAACTGCTTCGACTGCCGGTCGAGCGCCTCCTTGAGGCTCGCCGCAGCAAACACGGTCACGTCCGCAGCGAGGGCCGCTGACGTTCCGCACGACAGGATCAGGACGAGAGATGCAACGGCGGCGCGCCAGCGGCGCATCGTGACGCTCCGGACTCGGTGTCCGCGTAACGCGGGCCCGCGTAATATACCGCCGAATATTGCGGCTATACAACCCGAATCGGCACCCCCGGTGCCATTGCGAGCGGTGTGCTAAGACCGGAAGCCCAGTGCGCGCAACTCCGCGCGGACGTCCGCATTTTGCAGCAGCGCGCAGAACGCGCGCACGGGCGGCAGTTCGAGACGCGCCGTTGGGACGACGAAGTCGTAGCGCTCTTCCTGGACCGGAATGAACGCGAGGCCGTACTGCCGCGCGACGGTGTCGATCGCGACGCCCCAGTCGGCGCGCCCCTGCGCCACTGCGGCGGCAACCGCGTTGTGCGATTTCGTCTGCACGCCATACCCGGACGGGCGTGCGGCGCCGAGCATCCTGTCGATGATGATGCGCGTGCCGCTGCCCGCGTTGCGGTTCACCATCACGCAATCGGAAGCTTGCGCTGCGGCCGCCACTGCCGCGTTCGCGTCGTTGCCTTCGAAGCGGGTGTCGCCGCGGCGGTGGACGATTCCCTGCAGCCGTCCGTAACCCGGGAGCAGCGAGAGGCCCGGCGTGAGGAAAGGGCGGTTGTAGTCGCCGGTGGCGGGGTCGAGGAGGTGAACGCCTGCGACATCGCATTCGCCGCGCTTCGCCGCCGCGAGCCCTCCCATGCTTCCCACGTACAGCGATTTCGTTCGCAGGCCCTGCCGCATCAGCTTGCCGATCAGAAGGTCGAGGCCGACGCAGTGACTGCCGATGATGACGAGATCGGCGGGCTCGAGCGAGCGGCTCAGGAGTTGCACCGACACCGCCGCTCCGGCGTCCAGAATCTCGGTGTGCTGGTCGATGGTGATGAAGCCGTCGGCGCCGCTGAACGTCGTGACGGATCCCGAGCCCTTTCCCATCGGATAGGCGCGAAGTGCCGACGCGCCCTGAACCAGCCCCACGAGCAGGTACTCCGTTCGCCCCCGCTCCGAGTTCACGCGCATCGGCAATGTCGCGTTGACGGTCTGGCGGCGCTCCACGGGCAACCCCGCGTAGGCGCGCAGCACCGGCGCGACGAACTCGTGAAACGTGAAGATCGCCGAGGTGGGAAAACCGGGGAGGATCACAACCGGCTTGCCGTTCGTGACGGCGAGGCAGATCGGCTTTCCCGGCTTCAACGCAACGCCGTGGGCCACGATGCCGGGATTCGCAAGCCGCTGGACGACGCGATACGACAGGTCGCCCTCGCCCTTCGACGTTCCGCCGGAGAATACGACGACATCGCATTCGAGGCCGCGCGTCAGTGCGCTCGTCAGCGCGGCTTCGTCATCGGCGATGACGCCGAGATGGACGGGCATGCCCCCAAGCTCCTCGACGGCTGCACCGATGATCGCCGCATTCGAGTCGTACACGGCGCCCGTACGAAGCGGATTGCCTGGCGCGACGATCTCGTTGCCCGTCGAGAAAATGGCGACTCGCGGCTTGCGATGGACCGTGATCTCGCGCAACCCGAGCGCCGCCAGCACGCCGATCTCGCGCGACGTGAGTCCTTGTCCCGCGCGCAGCACGGTCTCGCCGCGCGCGATGTCGGTCCCGGCATAGCTCACGTTCTCGCCGGGTGTCAGCGGTCGCCGCACTTCCATCTCTTCGCCATGCTCGCCTTGAACGAGCTCCGAGTGCTCGACCATCAGGACGGAATCGGCGCCGCGCGGCACCATTCCGCCCGTCGCGATGGGTGTTGCGACGCCGGCCGTGACCTGCGCGGTCGGTGCGACGCCCGGCGCGAGCACTTCGCCGTCCAGCCGCACGGTGCGCGGCCGCTCTTCCATGGCGCCGAACGAGTCGCTCGCCTGCATCGCGTAACCGTCGACATTCGAGCGATCGAAGCCGGGGACGTCTACGCCCGCGATCACGTCTTCCGCGAGCACGCGATCGAGCGCCGCGCCGAGAGTCACGACTTCGCGACCGAGCGGCGCGAGGTCGAGGTGCGCACGAAAGCGCGCGGTGGCCTCGTCGCGCGTGACGACGCTGAGGAACTGCGACTGGCCCGGATCGGCGGGGCGGCCTTTCGGCGGCGAGTTACGCATGGCGAAAAAGCGCTACTCGTACAGGTACACGACCACTTCGCTGCCGGGGCCGTATCCCTCGCTTTCGGCGGGGACGATCACAAAGCCGTCCGCGCGCGTCGTCGACGAGAGCACCGACGCGCCGCTCAACGCAATCGGCTCGACGGCGCCGTCGACGATGCGGACGCGGCAATAGTCGACGCGTCCGATCGCCGACACGATCTTGCGCGCCACGTTGGCGCTGGCGCGGCGATGCGGCCAATCGGCGGGGCGGCCTCCGCGCAGCCGGATGGCGCGGCCGGCGAAGAAGTCGTACGCGCAAAGGCACGATACCGGATTGCCCGGCAGAAGGAACACGAGCGCCTCGCCGATGCGGCCGACGCCCGCGGGACTCGACGGGCGCATGGCGACGCCGTGAATCGCGAGCTCGCCCGATTCGGCGACGAGCTTCGGCGCGTGGTCTTCGGTGCCGACGCTCGATCCGCCCGATACGAGGATCACGTCGGCCCCCGGCTCGCGGAGCGCAGCGCCAATGATGGCGGGATTGTCCCCGAGCCGATGGTGGCTTTCGAGCACGCCGCCGTCGCGATCCACGAGGGCGCGCAGCATGAACGAGTTGGCGTCGTAAATCTCGTACGGACCCTTCGGCGTGCCGGGCGCGCGCACTTCGTTGCCGGTGACGAGAAGGCGCACGCGCGGCTGCCGGACCACGGACGCCGACGCGAGACCCAACGAAGCGATGAGGCCGGCGTCCTGCGGGCGCAGGCGCCGTCCTTTGGACAGCGCCGCTGCCCCTGTGGCGATGTCCTCGCCGACGTGCCCGACGTGCTGTCCCGGTGCAACACTGCGGGTGATGGCGATGCGGCCGTCGGCTTCGCTCACATATTCGGCGGGCACCACGGCATCGGCGCCTTGCGGCATCGGCGCGCCGGTCATGATCCGGATCGCGGCCCGTTCAGGGATCGACCCCGCGAAAGGCTGTCCCGGCATCGACTGGCCCGCAACAGGGAACTCGAGCGGGTTGTATTCGCTCGCGCCCGAGGTGTCGGAACCACGCAGCGCATAGCCGTCCATCGCCGCACGATCGAATCCGGGGACGTCGAGCGGGGACACGAGGTCCGCCGCCAGAATCCTGCCCGCGACTTGCTCCAGCATCACAGTCTCGGGTGCCAACAGCAACGCGTGACGGTCGATCCATTCGAGAACGGCAGGCACTTCGCTGCGCCGGCTGAAGCCGTGCATGCGCACGTCCGCGGAGAAGGGAGCGGCTTTCATGTCAAGCGAATCTTACACACCGGCTGTACACGTCGGCCGCGAGCACGATCAGTGGAAATCCCGCGAGCGAGTCTGCAGCGCACCCAGCATCGGCGAGAGATCGGCGAGCCGTCCTGCGACGACGTGGACGACCTGTGCTTCGCGCTCTACCGTGCCGTACACCGCGAGAAGCTTCGCGCCCAAAAGCTCCCGACGCTGGCGATCGCTCAAATCGCGCCAGACGATGACGTTGGTGGCGCCCGTCTCGTCTTCGAGCGTGACGAAGATCACGCCGCTCGCGGTGTCGGGGCGCTGCCGGCCGATGACGATGCCCGCCGTGCGCACGATGCGGCCGTGCGGCGTTTGGGCGATCTCGGCGGCGGTCGCAAGCCGCCGCTGCGTCAGCTTCGAGCGCAACAGCGCAAGCGGATGGCGACGTAGCGTGAGCGAGAGCGTCCGGTAATCGGCGACGATGTCCTCGCCCTCGGTGGGCGCCGGCAGCTCGGGATCGGTTTCCAGGAATGCGCTTCCGGACAACAACGGCGGCAGGCGCTCGACGCCGGCGACCGCCCACGCGGCGCCATGGCGATGGCCGGCGAGCGCGGCGAGCGCGTCGGCTTCGGCAAGGCAGCGGAGGTCGCGGCGGTCGAGTGCCGCGCGATGGGCGAGATCCGCGCTGCTCGAGAACGGCCGTGCTCGACGCGCCTCGACAATTCGCTGCGCGGCGGCTTCCGAGAGTCCGGCGACCATGTTGAAGCCGAGGCGCAGCGCACGAGAAGAAAGTAGGGTCAGAGACGACTTTTTCTGCAATGGTGCATGGCAATCCGTTCGAAAAGTCGTCTCTGACCCTATTTTCTCCCGATGAAAAGTCGTCTCTGACCCTACTTTCTCGAGCGTGCACTCCCAGTCGCTCACGGTCACGTCCACGGGACGCACCTCGACGCCATGCCGCCTCGCGTCACCCACGAGCTGCGCCGGCGCATAGAACCCCATCGGCAACGAGTTCAGCAGCGCGCCGGTGAACGCCGCCGGCTCGTAGCGCTTGAGCCACGCGGAGATGTAAACAAGAAGCGCGAACGACGCCGAATGCGATTCGGGAAAGCCGTATTCGCCGAAGCCCAGGATCTGCTGGTAGATCTGCCGCGCGAACGCTTCGTCGTAGCCGCGCGCCGCCATGCCGTCGACGAGGCGCTGCTCGAATTTTTCGAGGCCCCCCTTGCGCCGCCACGCCGCCATCGAGCGCCGCAGCGAATCGGCTTCGCCGGGCGTGAAGCCCGCCGCGACGATCGCGAGCTGCATCACCTGCTCCTGGAAGATCGGTACGCCCAGCGTGCGCTCGAGCACGCCCTTGACCGCATCGCTCGGATACGTGACCGGTTCCATTCCCTGTCGCCGGCGCAGATACGGATGCACCATCCCGCCCTGGATGGGACCGGGGCGCACGATCGCGACCTCGATGACGAGATCGTAGAAGCATGCGGGCTTCAACCGCGGCAGCATCGATTGCTGCGCGCGCGATTCGATCTGGAACACGCCGATCGTATCCGCGCGCTGGCACATCGCGTAGACCTCCGGGTCTTCGGCCGGGATGTCCTGCATCGTGAATGGGCCGAGCTGCATTTTTTCGTGCGCGTGGCCCGTGCATTTCCCCCGGCGCAAGTCGAAAAGTGGACCTGACCCGGTTTTCCACACCATCTCGAGCGCTCGCCGGATCGCGGACAGCATGCCGAGCGCGAGGCAATCGACCTTGAGCAGTCCGAGCGCGTCGAGGTCGTCCTTGTCCCACTGCAGGACGGTGCGATCGGCCATCGCGGCGTTCTCGACCGGCACCATGCGCTCGACCAAGTCGCGGGCGATGACGAAGCCGCCCACATGCTGCGACAGATGCCGAGGAAATCCGATCAGCTCGCCCGCCAGCGCCATGAGGCGGACGAGCACCGGATTGTCGGGTTCGAATCCGGCTTCACGGATGCGCTCGGTCTTGATCGCGCGACCATCCCACCACGCGAGGATGCCCGAGAGCCGGTCGACCTGCGCCGGCTCCAGACCGAGCGCGCGACCGACATCGCGCACCGCGCTCTTCGGGCGATAGGTGATGAGCGTCGCGGCGAGCGCCGCGCGGTCGCGGCCATATTTGGCGTAGACGTACTGCATCACTTCCTCGCGCCGCTGGTGCTCGAAGTCGACGTCGATGTCGGGCGGCTCGTTGCGCTCCTTCGACAGGAAGCGCTCGAACAACATGCTCATCCGCGAAGGATCGACCTCGGTGATGCCGAGTGCGTAGCAGACGGCCGAGTTTGCCGCCGAGCCGCGTCCCTGGCACAGGATCCCGCGCGAGCGGGCGAACGCGACGATGTCGTGCACCGTCAGGAAGTACGGCTCGTAGCGAAGCTCCGCGATCAGCCCGAGCTCGTGCTCGATCAGCTCGCGGACGTCGGGCGGGCAGCCCGACTTTCCGTAGCGCCGCGCGAGGCCTGCATCCGTCAGTTGGCGCAGGTACGACGCCGGCGTTTCGCCCGCTGGCACGATCTCCTCCGGATACTCGTAGCGGAGCTCGTCCAGCGAGAACCGGCAGCGCTGCGAGATCGCGACCGTTTCCGCGAGCAATTCCGGGGGATAGATGGACGCGAGCCGCGCACGCGAGCGCAGATGCCGCTCACCGTTCGGGAAAAGCGCATGACCGCATTCGGCAATGGGTCTCCTGAGGCGGATCGCCGTCATCGTGTCCTGCAGCGCCCGCCGTGCGCGGGCATGCATGTGGACGTCGCCGGCGGCAACCAGCGGCAGGCCCGTTGCAACGGACAACGCCGTGCACTGCGCGAGCGTCTCGCGATCGCCGGCGCGCGCAAGAAGCTCGACACCGATCCATGCCCGGCCGGCGAAGGTGGCTGCGACCCAACGTGCGACAGCGAGCGAAGTCTGACTCGACTTCTCCGCTGGCGCGTCCGCAACCGCATCCGCTCCGCGAAAATTCGTCTCTGACCCTATTTTCGGCATCCACAACGCGAGAAGGCCCCCGGCGAACGCGGAAACGTCGTCGCCGCGGAGGGTATAGCTCCCCTTCACTGCGCTGCGCCGACCGCGGGTGATGAGCTGCGACAGGTTCCCGTAGCTCGCGCGATCGGTGGCGTACAGCACGAGCTTCACGCCGTCGGCAAGCGTGACCTCCGTGCCTATCACGAGCGGCAACCCGGCACTCTTCGCGGCGACGTGCGCGCGGACAGCGCCCGAAAGCGAGCATTCATCCGTGACGGCGAGCGCCGCATAGCCCAGCGCCTGCGCGCGCTCGACCAGCTCCTCCGGATGAGACGCGCCGCGGAGGAACGAAAAGTTGGTGAGGCAATGAAGCTCGGCGTAGGCGGGAAGCATGGGCGAGGGCGCAGTGGACACCCAAAAGCGCAGGGATACATGGCGCTGGATGGGGGATACCGTACAAATATACGGTACAGCTGCTCGAAACGGAAGAGGCGCCGCTCCGTTAGAGCGTGGCTGAACCACCGGTAAGATGCGAGGCGCGGCTCCCGAGTTCACGTCCTGTCTTCCGCCATGCCTTCCATCGCTTTCGACCGCTTCTATCGCTACGACGACCTCACTGCCACCGTGAAGGCGCTCGCCGTCGAGCATCCCGACCTGGTCTCGATCGAGTCGATCGGCAAGAGCCATGAGGGCCGCGACATCTGGGTGCTGACGGTCACGCGCACCACCACCGGGCCGGCGACCGAGAAACCCGCGTTCTGGGTCGACGGCAACATCCATTCCACTGAAGTCGCCGCCTCCGTTGCCGCGCTCTATTTCCTGAACACGCTCGTTACGGAGTACGGCAAGGACCCTGAGGTTACTCGCGCGCTCGACACCCGCGCGTTCTACATCTGCCCGCGGGTCAACCCCGACGGCGCCGAATGGGCGCTCGCCGACAAGCCAAAGTGGGTTCGATCAAGCACGCGACCCTATCCGTGGGACGAGGACGAGATCGAGGGGCTGACCGTCGAGGACGTCGATGGCGACGGACGCATCCTGCAGATGCGGATCCCCGACCCAAACGGGCTCTGGAAGGACCATCCCGAGCAGCCCGGGCTCATGGTCCGGCGCGAGCCCATCGAAACCGGCGGCCGCTACTACCGGATACTTCCCGAAGGCACGATGGAGGCTTGGGACGGCTTCATGCTTCGCGTGAAGAAGAACAAACAAGGTCTGGATCTCAATAGGAATTTTCCGGCCAATTGGCGGCAGGAGTACGAGCAGCTGGGAGCCGGACCGTATCCGACCTCGGAGCCGGAAGTCCGCGCGGTCGTCGACTTCTTCGTGCGCCACTCGAACATTACCGGCGGCGTCGCCTTCCACACGTGGGCCGGCGTTCTCCTTCGTCCGTTCGACCATCTCGCGGACAGCGAGATGAACGCGGAAGACCTCTGGCACTACCGTCGCATCGGCGACAAGGGCACCGAGCTCACCGGCTATCCCGCGATCTCCGTCTACGAGGAGTTTCGCTACCATCCGAAGGAAGTCATCGGCGGGGTGTTCGACTGGGTCTACGAGCACCTCGGGATGTACAGCTGGGTGGTCGAGCTGTGGAGCCCGATGCGCGAAGCCGGCATCACCAACTACAAGTACATCGACTGGTTCCGCGACCATCCAGTCAGCGACGACCTGAAGCTCTACCGCTGGAACGTCGACAAACTGGGCGGCCTCGCGCACCTTTCGTGGAAGCCGTTCGATCATCCCCAGCTCGGCCACATCGAGATCGGCGGCTGGAACCGATTTCATGCATTCGGCAACCCGCCGCTGACGCTGCTCGAGCGCGAGGTCGAGCGCTTTCCCAAGTGGCTGCTCTGGCAGGCGCTGACATCGCCCAAAATGGAAATCCTGGCCGCCCGTGCGGAAGCGCTAGGCAGCGGTCATTGGCGAGTGCGCCTCGTCGTGCAGAACACGGGATGGCTGCCGAGCTACGTTTCGAAGCGCGCGCTCGAGCGCAAAGTCGTCCGCGGCGTCATTGCCGAGATCGCGCTGCCAGCGGGCGCGGAGCTCGTGCAGGGCAAGCGCCGGGAGGAGCTCGGGCAGCTCGAAGGCAAGGCGTACAAGCATACCGGCGTGTCGTTCTGGCCTGACCGCAACGTCACCGACGACCGCGCCAAGATCGAATGGATCGTGAGCGGTAAAGCGGGCGACGAGGTACGGCTCATTGCGCGACACGAACGCGCGGGAACGGTGCGCGTGAGTGTGAAGCTTGGTTGATGGTTTTCGTGCGTTTCCAGGGCGAAGACCGGTGAGCCGCTTCGTCGCCAGCGGATCCACGCAACGGAGGGAAAAATGAACGCGAAACGCTTTCAGGCAACCGGATTCATCGCCGCTGCATCCATCCCGCTTCTCGTTGCCAGCTGCGCGACGTCGCCGCCGGCCAAGCCCGGCCTCGAGGCCGTCCAGCACATCGTCGTGATCTTCGCCGAGAATCGCAGCTTCGACCATTTGTACGGGCTCTTTCCGGGCGCCAACGGGATCGCCAACGCGACGCCCGAGCAATACGTGCAGGTCGACCGCGACGGGAAGCCGTTACCGTACCTGCCGCCCGTCTGGAAGGGCAAGGAGCCGGATCCCGCTTATCCGAGCGGGTTGCCGAACAAGCCGTTCCGGATCGACCTGCCACCGGTCAATATGTCACTCTCCGTGCCGACGCGCGACACCATCCACAAGTTCTATCCGCAGCAGGAGCAGATCAACGGCGGGCGCAACGATCGCTTCGTGGAAGTGTCCGATTCAGGCGCGCTTCCGATGGGCTACTACGACGGCTCGTCGCTGCCCATGTGGAA
>Ga0068864_100000464_pt1 | contig 35141 bp, 34 predicted proteins | sample KBSSwiS72_FD_66586 | JGI IMG/M metagenome (GOLD analysis project Ga0068864, IMG submission 66586) | Switchgrass rhizosphere microbial communities from Kellogg Biological Station, Michigan, USA - KBS Switchgrass S7-2 | ecosystem: Host-associated > Plants > Roots > Rhizosphere > Soil ...
CAGGACCGGGGCGGCCGCGAGCTCGCGTCCTGGTGGGCGAAGCGGCCCGAGGTCGTGGCCGTGCTCCATCCGGCCTTGCCCGGCTCGCCGGGTCATGCGCACTGGGCCGCGCTGTGCTCCCAGGCCGCCGGCCTCTTTTCTGTCGTCTTCGATGCCCGCTTCCCGAGCGAGAAGGTCGATGCCTTCATCGATGCCCTGAAGCTCTTCAAGATCGGCTACTCCTGGGCCGGGCCGGTGAGCCTGGCGGTGCCGTACGACCTTTCGACGATCCGCAGGCAGGCGGCCGGGACGGGCATGCTGGTGCGCTTCTCGGTCGGCCTGGAAGCGGTCGAGGACCTGATCGCCGACTGCGAGCAGGCGCTGGCGGCCTTGCGCTAGTCGCGGGCCGTGCGTTGGCGCGGGCGCAGCCGCATCGCCAGGCCGCTCGGACCCATCGCGAACGACATCCGCTCGTCCGGCTCGCTGCCGCCGGGCGTGCCGACGCTCTCGATCTCGAAGCGGCCGATCAGCGTCGCCAGCGCCATCTTCATCTCCAGCATCGCCAGGTGCCGGCCGGGGCAGACCCGGGGTCCGGCGCCGAACGGCATCGACACCCGGCTCGCCGAGGTGGCGTCCGGGCCGCTGACGGGGTCGAGCCAGCGCTGCGGATCGAAGGCGGCGGCGCGGGTGAAGTAGGCCTCGCGCAGCGAATCGCTGCGCATCGCCAGGAAGACCAGCGTCCCGCCCGGCACGCGGATGTCGGCGACCGTGGTGTCACGCAGCGCCTGCAAGGTCAGCGAGGGCGCGACCGGCTTGAGGCGCATGGTCTCGTTGGCGCAGGCCTCGAGCCAGTGCATCTCGGCGAAGCGCTCGTGCGTCCAGGCCGCCGGATCGCCGGCGACGGCGTCGATCTCGGCCCGCGCCCGCGCCAGCGCCTCGGGATGGGTGAACAGCAGCCAGATCGCCCAGGCCAGGGTGTTGGCGGTGGTGTCCTCGCCGGCGAGCAGCATCGTCATGACGTTGCCCGAGACCTCGCCGTCGGTGATGCCCGAGCCCGGGTCGTCGGCGGCGACGATCATCGCCTCGAGCAGGTTGGCTGGGACGGCGCGCCGTGCCGGGTCGGCGTCGAGGCGCTTGCGGGCTGCGGCGACGAAGCCGTCGATCGCCGCGTTGACCTTGAGCACGCTCGCATCAAGCTCGCGATCGGCGCGCGTCTTGTACCAGCGCCAGGTGGCGAAGGGCGCGAACAGGCGGCGGAACATCGCCGGGAAGATCTTGTCGAGGTGGCGCTGGATGATGTCGTCGTCGGACTCGAGCGTGTTGACGTCGGCGCCGAAGGCCAGTCCCGAGATCGCGTCGACGGTGAAGCGCATCAGGTCGGCCTGCAGGTCGATCGCCGCACCCGCCGCGGCGGCGCGCCGCCAGCGGCCCTCCAGCCGGTCGCAGCCGCGCACCAGCGAAGGAAAGTAGGCGCGCAGGTGGCGTGGGTCGAAGCCCGCCATCACCATCCGCCGCTGCCGCTTCCAGGGCTCGGCCTCCGCGCCGAAGACGCCGGCGCCGAGGCCGATCTCCCGGGCGATGGCGGCAAAGCGGGGCGTTCGCCGGAAGCCCTCGGGGCGGTCGCGCAGGATCGCGCCCATCGCCTTGTGGTCGGCGACCACCAGCAGCCGGTGGCCGCCGATCGTGATGGTGAAGAAGTCGCCGTAACGGCGCGCCCAGCCCTCGACCTGCAGGTGCACATGCGGCTTGTCGATCTGCAGGGTGTTGCCGATCCACGGCAGGCCGGGCGGATGCGGCAGCTCGTCGATCTCGCGCAGCGCGGGCGGCGGGGCGGTGGGCAGGGCTTCGCTCGGCGTCGACAAGGGCAGCTCCTTCAGTGCTTGGTCTTGGAGCTGACCTTTTGCCGCATCAGCCGCCCGTGCTCGCGCTCCCAGTCGCGCTTCTTCTCGGTGTTGCGCTTGTCGTGCTCGGCCTTGCCCTTGGCGAGCGCGATCTCGGCCTTGACCCGTCCGCCCTTGTAGTGGAGGTCGAGCGGCACCAGGGTGAAGCCCTTCTGCTCGACCTTGCCGATCAGGCGGCGGATCTCCTCCTTGTGCATCAAGAGCTTCTTGGTCCGGTCGGCCTCGGGATGCACATGGGTCGAGGCACTGCGCAAGGCGTTGATCCGGCAGCCGATGAGGTAGAGCTCGCCGTCGCGGATGACGACGTAGCCGTCGGTGAGCTGCACCTGGCCGGCACGGATGGCCTTGATCTCCCAGCCCTCGAGGACCATGCCGGCCTCGTGGCGCTCTTCGATGTGGTAATCGAAGCGGGCACGGCGGTTCTCGGCGATGGACAAGGGGGCGACTCCTAAAATGAGTCGATTCTATGAAGCACGTCAAGAAGTCGGTGCTCCTCTGGTACTCGGCGCAGGAGATCTACGAGCTGGTGGTCGATGTCGAGTCCTATCCGAAGTTCCTGCCCTGGTGCGAGCGCGCCGAGATCCTCGAACGCGATGCCGCGGGCCTGACCGCGCGACTGCATCTCGCCTACTCGGGTCTGCACCACGCCTTCACCACCCGCAACGTCCAGGTCCCCGACCAGTCGGTGCAGGTGTCCCTCGTCGACGGCCCGTTCTCGCAGCTCGAAGGCCTGTGGCGCTTCGTGCCGCTGCCGCTGCCCGGCGCCGCCGCTCATCCCGGCACCGCCGATGCCTGCAAGATCGAGTTCGAGCTGCGCTACGCCTTCGCCAACGGCCTGCTCGATGCCGCGATCAGCCCGGTGTTCGACAAGATCGCCGGCACCTTCGTCGATTCCTTCGTCCGCCGCGCCGAGCAGGTCCATGGGCCGCGCTAGCGGCGCCAGGCTGCTGCAGGTCGCCGTCGCCTGGTCGGCGCGGACCGGCGAGGCTCGCGAGGTCGGCCTCGAACTGCCGGCCGGCACGAGCGTGCTCGACGCGATCCGCGCCAGCGGCGCGATGACGGGGGAGGGTGCGATCGACATCTCCACCCAGGCGGTCGGCATCTGGGGCCGGACCGTGGCGCTCGATGCGCCGCTCGCCGAGGGCGACCGGGTCGAGATCTACCGGCCACTGCGGATGGATCCCAAGGAGGCGCGGCGGCGTCGCGCCCAGCGCCGGAAATAGCGAGAGAAAGCCGGGAGTGAAGCGCGGCTCCGCCGCTACCTCGGACAGTCGGCGGCGATCGCGTCCTTGGCGTGCTTGGTCTCGGCGGCGCGCTGCTTGTCGTCGAGGTATTCCATCTCGCCCTTGTCGTTGGTGCGCGTGACGCGGACGCCGCTGTCGAGGGTGCGCAGCTGCGCCCGGGCGCGGCCGCAGTTGTCGGACTTGGCCGCGGCGACACGGTCCTCCTCGGCCTTGTTCTTGGCGAGGACCTCGCTCTCGGCCTTCTTGCGCTTCGCCTCGAACTCCTGATCGGCGGCCTTCGGCGCCTGCGCGCCGGCGGTCACCACGGGCGCCGACGGCGCCGATGCGCCCGAGGCCGCCGCCGAGGCCGCCGCGGCGGTGGTGCCGGAACGCCGGGGCGCCGCCGGTCGCGAAAGGATGTCGTCGTCAGGCGTGCCCGCCGGCGGCGGCAGGTCGCTGTACTGGATCCGGCCGCCCTTGTCCTTCCACTTCCACTGCGCTTCGGCCGGCAAGGAAACGAGCACGAGAAGGGCCGCGGCGGCGGCCATGATCGTGCGGAAGACGCTATCTCTCACCATGAGGCAGGGCGCGGGTCGTTGCAACTAGCGCCGAGTTTACCGGCCGCGCAACAGCTTCCAAGCCCGCGCCACCCGCTCAAACCGGAACTTTCCGACTGCATCCGTATAATTCGCTTTTGCGTCTGGAGACTTTCTGATGCGCCTTCTGGGCAAAGCGCTGACCTTCGACGACGTGCTGCTGGTTCCCGCGTTTTCGAGCGTCCTGCCGCGCGACACCGACCTCTCTACCTCCCTCTCCCGAAACATCCGCCTCAATCTGCCGCTGGTCTCGGCGGCGATGGACACCGTCACCGAGGCCCGCCTGGCGATCGCGCTCGCCCAGGAAGGCGGCATCGGCATCGTCCACAAGAACCTCACGCCCAAGCAGCAGGCCGCCGAGGTGGCCAAGGTCAAGCGCTACGAGTCGGGTGTGCTGCGCGATCCCTTCACCGTCTCGCCCGAGATGTCGGTGCGCGAGGTGATCGAGCTCTCCAAGGCGCGCGGCGTCTCCGGATTCCCGGTGGTGCAGGGCAAGACCGTCGTCGGCATCGTCACCAATCGTGACCTCCGTTTCGAAACGCGGCTCGACGCGCCGGTGCGCGAGATCATGACGCCGCGCGAGCGCCTGATCACGGTGCGCGAAGGCGCGTCGCTGGCCGACGGCAAGGCGCTGATGCACAAGGAAAAGCTCGAGCGCGTGATCGTCGTCAACGACGCCTTCGAGCTGCGCGGCCTGATGACCGTCAAGGACATCTTCAAGCAGACCAGCTTCCCCAGCGCCGCCCGCGACGCCCACGGGAAGCTTCGCGTCGGCGCGGCAGTCGGTGTCGGCGAGGGCACCGAGGAGCGCGCCGAACTGCTGGTGCAGGCAGGCGTCGATGCGCTTGTCGTCGACACCGCGCACGGGCACAGCCAGGGCGTGGTCGAGCGGGTCCGCTGGGTCAAGCGCAACTTCCCGGGCGTCGACGTCATCGGCGGCAACATCGCCACCGGTGCGGCCGCCAAGGCGCTGGTCGAGGCCGGCGCCGACGCGGTCAAGATCGGCATCGGCCCGGGCTCGATCTGCACCACCCGCATCGTCACCGGCGTCGGCGTGCCGCAGATCATGGCGATCGACGCGGTCGCCAAGGCGATCGCCGGCAGCGGCGTGCCGCTGATCGCCGACGGCGGCGTGCGCTTCTCCGGCGACCTCGCCAAGGCGATCGCCGCCGGCGCCGACGCGGTGATGATGGGCGGCGCCTTCGCCGGCACCGAGGAGGCGCCGGGCGAGGTCATCCTCTACCAGGGCCGCACCTACAAGAGCTACCGCGGCATGGGCTCGATCGGCGCGATGCAGCAGGGCTCCGCCGACCGCTACTTCCAGGAAGGCGAGGCGAGCGCATCCGGCAACGTCGGCGGCGCCAAGCTGGTGCCCGAAGGCATCGAGGGCCAGGTGCCGTACAAGGGCTCGGTCGTCGGCATCATCTTCCAGATGGGCGGCGGCCTCAGGGCCTCGATGCACTACTGCGGCTGCGCCAGCATCGCCGAGATGCACCAGAAGGCCGAGTTCGTCGAGATCACTTCCTCGGGCATGCGCGAGAGCCATGTCCACGATGTGCAGATCACGAAGGAAGCGCCGAACTACCGCGCCGAATGACGACGCCCGCTACGGGGAACGCCGCGCGGCAACGCACGGCGGCGATGCCGTTCATCATGGTCACCGTGCTGATCGACATGGTGTCGATCGGCCTGATGGTGCCGGTGCTGCCGGCCCTGGTGGGCAGCTTCACCGCCTCGCAGACCGAGCAGGCGTGGTGGTATGGCGCGGTGACCTTCGCCTTCAGCTTCGCCAATTTCCTGACCTCGCCGCTGCTCGGCGCGCTCTCCGACCGGCATGGCCGCCGGCCGGTGTTGCTGCTCGGCTTCAGCGCCCTCGCGATCAGCTTCTTCGTCACCGCCCTCGCCACCCAGCTGTGGATGCTGATCGCGGTGCGCCTCTTCAGCGGTGCGATGCAGTCGAACATCTCGGTCGCCAATGCCTACGTCGCCGACATCACGCCACAGGCCGACCGGGCCAAGCGCTTCGGCCTGCTCGGGGCGATGTTCGGGCTCGGCTTCATCCTCGGCCCGGTGATGGGCGGACTGCTCGGCGCCATCGACCTGCACCTGCCGTTCTTCGCCGCCGGCTCCTTGGCGTTGGTCAACCTCCTCTACGGCTGGTTCGTGCTGCCCGAGTCCCTGCCGCCGGAGCGGCGCCGACCGGTCGACTGGAAGGCCGCGCTCAACCCGGTGAAGTCGTTCGCCGAGCTCGGCCAGCTGCGCGGCGTCGGCGTGCTGGTCGCGGTGGTCGCCTGCACCGCCCTGGCGCAGTTCATCCTCTACACCAGCTGGGTGCTCTACACCACCTTCAAGTTCGGCTGGGGGCCGCTGCAGAACGGCTGGTCGCTGTTCGCCGTCGGCGTCATGTCGACCCTGGTCCAGGGCTTCCTGCTCGGCCGGCTGCTGAAGCGCTTCTCGCCGCAGAAGCTGGCGATCTGGGGGCTGGTCTCGTCGACGCTCGCCTACATCGGCTACGGCGCCATCAGCGAGGGCTGGATGATGTTCGTCGTCATCGTCGCCAACATCCTTGCTTTCGGCGTCGCCGCGTCGATCCAGAGCATCATCTCCGGCGCCGCCGATCCGACCACCCAGGGGCGGACGATGGGCGCGGTGAGCGGGCTGCAGAGCCTGATGGCGGTGGTCGCGCCGGTGCTCAGTGCGCCGCTGCTCGGCGTGGTCTCGCACCTGCCGCGCGGCGACTGGCGGATCGGCACGCCGTTCTACTTCTGCGCCGCGGTCCAGGCGGTCGCGCTCGGCCTCGCCTGGACGCACTTCCGCAAGGCCCGGCGGACCCGCCTCGCCGCGGCGCCGCGACCCACCTGAACGAGGAACGCCCATGCACGACCGGATCCTGATTCTCGATTTCGGCTCCCAGGTCACGCAGCTGATCGCCCGCCGCATCCGCGAGGCGCACGTGTTCTGCGAGATCCATCCGAACGACGTCAGCGACGCCTTCATTCGCGAGTTCGCGCCGAAGGGAATCATCCTCTCCGGCAGCCATGCCTCGACCTACGAGGAGCACGAGCTGCGCGCGCCGCAGGCGGTGTTCGATCTCGGCGTGCCGGTGCTCGGCATCTGCTACGGCATGTTCACGATGGCGGTGCAGCTCGGCGGCCAGGTCGAGGCGAGCACGCACCGCGAGTTCGGCTACGCCGAGGTGAGGGCGCGCGGCCACACCCGTCTGCTTGCCGGCCTGGAGGACTTTTCCACGACCGAGGGCCACGGCATGCTCAAAGTCTGGATGAGCCACGGCGACAAGGTCACCGAGCTGCCGCCGGGCTTCGCCCTCATGGCCTCGACGCCGAGCTGCCCGATCGCCGGCATGGCCGACGAGCGCCGCGGCTACTACGCGGTGCAGTTCCATCCCGAGGTCACCCACACCGTCAAGGGGCGAGAGCTGCTCGAGCGCTTCGTCCTCGAGATCTGCGCCGCCAAGCCCGACTGGGTGATGGGCAACTACATCGACGAGGCGGTGGCGCGCATCCGCGACCAGGTCGGCGACGACGAGGTCATCCTCGGCCTCTCGGGCGGCGTCGACTCGAGCGTCGCCGCGGCGCTGATCCACAAGGCGATCGGCGACCGGCTGACCTGCGTCTTCGTCGACCACGGGCTGCTGCGCCTCGACGAAGGCCGACTCGTGATGGAGATGTTCGCCGACCGGCTGCACGTCAAGGTGATCGCGGTCGACGCCAGCGAGCAGTTCCTCGGCCAGCTCGCCGGCGTCGCCGACCCGGAAGCCAAGCGCAAGATCATCGGCCGCGAGTTCGTCGAGGTCTTCACCCGCGAGGCCGGCAGGCTGAAGCAGGCCAAGTGGCTGGCGCAGGGCACGATCTACCCCGACGTGATCGAGTCGGGCGGCGCGAAGTCGAAGAAGGCGATCTCGATCAAGAGCCACCACAACGTCGGCGGCCTGCCGGCGACGCTCGGCCTGAAGCTGCTCGAGCCGCTGCGCGAGCTGTTCAAGGACGAGGTGCGCGAGCTTGGCGTCGCCCTCGGCCTGCCGCACGACATGGTCTATCGCCATCCGTTTCCCGGCCCGGGCCTGGGCGTGCGCATCCTCGGCGAGGTGAAGCGCGAGCACGCCGACCTGCTGCGCCGGGCCGACGCGATCTTCATCGAGGAGCTGCGCAACACCATCGATCCGGCGAGCAGGAAGACCTGGTACGAGCTGACCTCGCAGGCCTTCGCCGTGTTCCTGCCGGTCAGGAGCGTCGGCGTCATGGGCGACGGCCGCACCTACGAGCACGTCGTGGCGCTGCGCGCGGTGCAGACCAGCGACTTCATGACCGCCGACTGGGCCGAGCTGCCCTATGCGCTGCTGAAGAGGGTGTCGGGTCGGATCATCAACGAGGTGCGCGGCATCAACCGGGTCACCTACGACGTCTCGTCCAAGCCGCCGGCGACGATCGAGTGGGAGTAGCTTTCGAGGTCCATCGGGTCCATCCGGCATGCTTGCGGGCGCGCAAACGAGAGGACCGCTCAGGTCTTGGCCTTGCGCCGCCAAACCGCCGGCGGCTGGCCGACCAGGCGCTTGAAGGCTCGTGCAAACCCCGCGTCCGACTCGTAGCCCACCTGTTGGGCCACGGCAGCCACGGTGAAGGCTGTGTCGCGCAGCAGCGTCGCCCCCGCCTGGATGCGCCAATTGGCGAGGTACTGCATTGGCGGCTGCCCTACGAACGAGGCGAAGCGGTCGTGCAGCGCCGAGCGCGACAGCCCCACGCGCTCGGCAAGCTCTTCCACCGACCAAGGCTGCTCGGGCGCCGCGTGAAGGAGCGCGAGCGCTCGGCCGACGAAGCGGTCACGAAGCCCGGCCAGCCAGCCCAGGCTGTCTTCGGGTAACGCATCGAGGTAGCGGCGCACGGCGTCGATGAACATCATCTCGCTCAGGCGCTCGAGCATGGCGTCGCCCCCGGGCCGCCGGCTCGTCGATTCCGTCGCGGCCTGGCGCATGCACTGAACGGCCCAGTCCTGGCCGCCCGCCGACGGCAGGTGCAACAGGCGCGGCAACGCGGCGATCAGCGGATTGAAGGGCCGCAGGTCGCAGCCCAGGAAGCCGCATACCAGCACCGTGGTAGATGACGTGGCAGGGGCCGTGTCGGCAGGGATCTCGGACGCATCGAGGTGCAGCGCAAAGGGCCGCGGCTGTCGCTGGCGTTCGAAATAGCCCTGCGCGTTGGGCGGCGAGCGCATGCCGGGGGCGCTGGAGACCACATGCGGGTCGCCGTGCGGAAAGATGACGAGGTCGCCCGCCCCCAGGTGCACCGGCTGTCCGTCCACCACCGCCGCCCAGCAGGCACCGGAGAGGACCACGTGAAACTCCATGACGAGCTCGGCGTCCGGCATCACCGCGGCGGCAATCTCGCGCGACGGCGGCGCCTCGGCGGCCCAGTCGCGGTCACCGCTCACGGAGAAGTACAGCGCGCCGTGCAGGCGCACGCTGCGCAAGACGTCGGAGAGGGTGTCCTGCTTCATTGCGGAGTCTCGATTCATTCTGCCGGACGCACGGCAGGCTTGGAATCGGTCCGCGCGCGTCTGCGGATTGCCGATCAAACGCCGTCGACGCACGGTAGGGCAGGGCGCGGCCCGATTGGCGACGATGCTTCCTCCCAACCGTTCATCTTGGAGACCGCGATGAATCCGTACTGCAGCGACACCGAAACCACTGTGCGTCACCACTTGGAGGCCTTCTTGGAGCAGCAAGGCCTGGATGCGATCGTCAACGACTATGCGGACGATGCGTGCTTCCTCAGTGAAGGGCGTGCGTACTGCGGCAAGCCGGCGATCCGCGAGTTCTTCGAAGCGTTCATCGCCTCGCTTCCCCCGCAGGCCATCGCCGAGTTCACTTTGCGCAGCCTGCGCGTGCATAGCGACGTGGCATACATCACCTGGAGTGCTGGGCCCGAACTACCTCTTGGCACCGACACCTTCGTCGTGCGCAAGGGCAGGATCGTCGCGCAGACCTTCGCGATGGTCAGGGCACCCGCGAACTAGAAGGCCGGCGCCGGGCGTCCCTGTCGCCCATCCAGCCTCGGCGCGCCGCGCAAAGGCATCACTTGAACTTGCCAGGAGGACGCCATGCGCGGACTGTTGTCCTTTCTCTACGGCGTGGCCGCCTACGCGGCCGGCCTCGTCGCCTTGCTCTACTTCATCGGTTTCAGCGGCAACCTCCTGGTGCCCAAGTCGGTCGACGTCGGTGCGGGCGCACCCTGGGCCGCGGCCCTGGGCATCGATGTGCTGCTGTTGGCCCTCTTCGGCATCCAGCACAGCGTGATGGCTCGTCGCGGCTTCAAGCGTTGGTGGACCCGCGTTGTCCCTCCTGCCGTCGAGCGCAGCACCTACGTGGTGGCCACATGCGTCGTGCTGGCGCTGATGTTCTGGTTCTGGGTGCCGATCACGGCGCCTGTCGCGTGGCAGGTCGAAGACCGGGCCGGCGTGGCGCTGCTGTGGAGCCTGTTCGGGCTCGGTTGGGTACTGGTGCTGGTGAGCACCTTCCTCATCAACCATTTCGAGCTGTTCGGCCTGCAGCAGGTGTTCGCGCGCCTCAAGAGGCGGGCGCTGCCTGAGCCCGAGTTCGGAACGCCGCTGCTGTACCGCTACGTGCGCCACCCGCTGTACGCGGGCTTGCTGCTGGGTTTCTGGTCGGTGCCGCTCATGACGGCCGGACGCCTGGTCTTCGCGATCGGGTCAAGTGCCTACATCCTGATCGGCATCGCGTTCGAAGAGCGGGACCTGCTGCGGCAGTTCGGCGAGCGTTACCATCGCTACCGGGCCGAGGTCGGCATGTTGCTGCCGGTTCGCCGCCGCTCGTGAGATCCCCTTCGTCCCTCCGGCCAACGATCGTCTTGTTCTTCCGCGTAGCACTGCCAGCCGTGAACCGCACCCTGTTCAGTTCTGGTTCAACGTTCGAAGCCGAGATCGGCTACAGCCGCGCGGTCGTTCAAGGCGACTGGGTCTTTGTCTCCGGGACAACCGGCTTCGACTACTCGAGCATGACCATCTCCCCGGATCTGCAGGAGCAGACTGAACAGTGCTTCAAGAACATCGCATCAGCGCTCCTGCAGGCCGGATCGAGCCTCGCCGACGTGGTGCGTGTCACGTATGTGCTTCCGGACGGCGACGAATTTCCGCAGTGCTGGCCGGTGTTGCGAAAGTACCTGGGCTCGGTGCGGCCTGCAGCGATGATGATCTCGGCCGGTCTCGCCGATCCGAGGATGAAGATCGAGATCGAGGTCACAGCGCTCAAGCAGGCGGGTTAGTCAGCCGGCAGGGCGCCCGGGCATGATCTGACACAAGGACGACTCCGCGGCGGATGCAACACTCCTGCCATGCGTCTTGGCCTACTGTCGGACATCCACGCCAACCCCCTGGCCCTGCAGGCGTGTCTCGCGCGCGCCCGGGAGCTGGGGGCAACGCAGCTGGCGCTGCTCGGCGACCTGGTCGGCTACGGCCCCGACCCTGCGGCGGTGGTCGACCAGATTCGCGCGCTGCAGGCGGCCGGCGCCTGGGTGCTTCGCGGCAACCATGACACCCTGGCGGCGGCGCCTCCGGCCGAGCCCCGGACCACGGACGAAGCCGGCGCGCGCTGGACCCACGACCAGCTCGACGCGTCGCAGCGCGACTATCTCGCGGCCTTGCCCCTCCAGCTGATCCGGCCGCCCTGCTTCCTGGTCCACGCCAGTGCCGACGCTCCTGCTGCCTGGCGCTACGTGAACAACCCCCTCGTGGCGGCCGACAGCCTGGCGCATGCGGTCCGGGAGGAGGGCGTCTGCTACGTGCTGGGCGGTCATGTGCATCTGCAGGCGCTGTACTACCAGGGCCGGGGTTCGACGCTGATGCTGTTCGAGCCCGTGCCGGGCAAGGCCATCCCGGTGCCGCAGCACCGTCGCTGGCTGGCCACCGTGGGCTCGGTCGGACAGCCGCGTGACGGCAATCGAGCCGCAGCCTTCGCGATGCTCGACACCCAGGCGGCACAGATCACCTTCCACCGCGTGCCCTACGACGTGGGTGCGATGGTGGCGCTGGCGCGCCGCAAGGGCCTGCCGCAGGAAGCGGTTCAACGCCTGGAAAGGGCGCGCTGAATCCATGAGCACCGTCGCGCTGCAACCCGGCGACACGCTGGACGGGTTCGTCATCGGCCCCGTGCTGCATGCCGGTTCGATGGCCCGCATCTTCAGCGTGCACTATGCAGAGGGCGCACGCGACCCCGGCTTCCCGATGGTGATGAAGGTGCCGCGCATGATTCCGGGCGACGGCGCCGAGCACATCATCGGCTTCGAGACCGAGCACCGCCTGCTGCCCCTCCTGACCGGGCCGCACGTGCCGCGGTTCGTGGCTTGCGGCGACCTGGCGGTCCATCCGTATCTGGTCCTCGAACTCGTGCCGGGCCGCACCTATCAGCAGCTGCTCGACGAGACCCCTCGGCTCGCGCTGGACCAGGCCGTCTCGCTCGGCATCGCGCTGGCCCGGGCCTGCCACAGCCTGCATCGGCAGAACGTGGTGCATCAGGACCTGAAACCGGCCAACGTGGTGTGGCGCGACGGCGGCATCGCCGTTCTGCTGGACTTCGGGCTGTCGCACCACGCCGAGCTTCCCGATCTGCTCGCCGAGGAGACGCGCCAGCCGATCGGAACCCATGCCTACATGGCGCCCGAGCAGGTGCTCGGCATTCGCGGCGATTCGCGCAGCGACCTGTTTGCCATCGGCGTGATGCTCTACGAGATGCTGACCGGAGAGCTGCCGTTCGGCGACCCGAAGACGGCGGGCGGCCTGCGCCAGCGCCTGTGGATGGACCCGGTGCCGCCCCGGCGCCTGCGTCCCGACATTCCGGCCTGGCTGCAGGAGGTGGTGCTGCGCCTGCTGGAACCGCAGGCCGAACACCGCTATCCGTCGGCCAAGCACCTCGTGTTCGACCTCGAGAATCCCGGCCAGGTCGCCGTCACTGCGCGTGGCCAACGCCTGCGCGGCACGCCCTGGCACCGGCACCTGCGGCGCTGGCTGCGCGCGGCCGGCCTGCAGTACCAGCCGAGCACCATGCCGTCGCGCCAGATCGATGAAGTGCCCATCGTCCTGCTGGCGCTGCCCCACGACGACGTCAGCGACGGCACGCTCTATTCGCTGCGCCAGGCCACCGCGCGCTCGCTGGGCGCGCGGCCCGGCGCGCGCCTGGCTTGCGTCACCGTGACGCCGCCCATCGGGCCCGACGACACCGACACGCCGCGCCGCCTGCTCGAGCAGCTGCGGCGCTGGGCCGAGCCGCTCGACCTGAGCCAGCATCAGGTGTCCTTCCATGTGCTGGAGTCCGGCGATGTGGCCGGCGCCATCGTGCGCTATGCCAAGCGCAACACGGTGAGCATCATCGTCATGGGTGCCGCCACGCACGGCCTGAAGTTTCAGCCCGTCGTGCCGACGATTCCGGTCAAGGTGGCCATGCGGGCGCCGTGCACGGTGCTGCTGGTGAAAGAGGACCTGCCCGTGCTCGCCGGCGTCGAGCCGGACGACGACTGACTTCTGTCGTCAAGAAGCCGCCGAGGCGCGGAGCAGCTCGAGGCTGCGGGCCACGACCGCCTCGGTCGAGATGCCGAGGAGATGGTCGCCGGGCGGCACGTCCGAGTAGACCATCGCGTGCCGCTCGCCCTCGGGCGCCCAGGTGCGGTGGCTGGCGAGGGCCGACATCCAGCAGACCGAGGGCGTGCCCGCCAGCCAGGCCAGGTGCATCGAGGCGGTGTCGCCGCCCAGGTGCAGCGCCGCGCCGCCGATCAGGGCGTGGAGCTGCGGGATGTCGAGCGTGCCGGCGAACACCCGCCAGGGCGTGAACGGAAGGGCGCGCAGCAAGGCGTCGAGCGCGCGCTGCTCGCGCTCCTGGCCGGAGCAGGAGATCGCCAGCTGCAGGTCGCCTCGTTCCTCGCGCAGCCTGAGCAGCAGCTCGACCAGCTGCGCCTGCGGCAGCTCCTTGCGGCCCTGCTTGGTGCACGGGCTGAGGTGGAGGTACGGCAGCGTCGCCGCCTCGACACCCAGCAGCGAGCCGAGCGAGGGACCGGGCAAGAGCTCGAAGTCCGGCGCGGCCGAGCGGATACCGGCCCGCTGCAGGCTGTGCCAGCGTTGCAGGTACATCCGCTCCTGGCCGAAGGGAGATTCGATCACGTCGGTGGCGAACCAGCGCCAGGCGAACCGAGCCCGGACGGGACCGGGGCGGCGCACGAGCCGCCGCTTCGCACCGCTCAGCCACGCGGCCGTGCTGGCGTGGTCCGAGCCCATGAGGTCGATCGCGAGGTCGAAATGCTCGGCGCGCAGCGCCCGGGTCGTGCTCGCGATGCTGCGCAGACTCAAGGTGCGGCGGTTGCGCCGATAGGGCCAGACCCGGTCGATCCAGGGCGCGAGGGCGAGCAGGCTCGCGTACTCGCGCCGTACCAGGCAGTGCAGTTCGGCGTGCGGGTAGGTCTGGCGCACCGCCGCCATCGCCGGCAGGGAGTGCACGAGGTCGCCAAGGCCGGCCACCTCGACGATCAGGATCTTCTTCGCCGAGGCGGTCTCGATCGCGAACTCGGGGCTTGCGGCACGAAAGGAGCTCGGGTTCACCGTCGCGATCGAGTGGAATCGATGTCTATTAGAGCCGCATTAGGGTGGGCCGGCTCATCCGTGCCCTTTGACCAGCGTCAAGATCCGCGCGTCGGCACTATAAGGTGCATGCCAGATACACCTACAATCGCTGCACGAACCCGACGGGCCGGCATTGCCAAGGAGAGCCGGCGCACTTCGACACACCATGAAGCTCACCGCCTTCACCGACTACAGCCTTCGCGTCCTCATCTACCTCGCGATCGACACGACGCGCCGAGCGACCATCGCGGAGATCGCCAAGGCATTCGGCGTTTCCGAGAACCATCTCGTCAAGGTCGTTCACTTCCTCGGCAAGCAGGGCTGGATCGAGACCGTCCGGGGCAAGGGCGGCGGCATCCGGCTGGCGATGCTGCCCCTGCAGGTCAACGTCGGCAAGGTCGTGCGGGGCACGGAAGGCGCGGCGATGCCGGCGGTCTGTTTCGCCGAGGACGACGACGATCGCTGCGTCATCGACGGCTCCTGCCGGCTGAAAGGCGTGCTCGGCGAGGCCGTCAGGGCGTTCTATGCCGTGCTCGACCGCTACACGCTCGAGGACATCTCGCGCAATCGATTGGTCCTGGGCAAGGTCCTGATGATTCGCGCCGCCTGAGCGATGGACAGGATCCAGATTCCAGCCGGCGCCGATTCGCCGTACGCATACGCCGGGCCGGAGGCGCTCCGGCAACCGATCGAGGCTGCGCTTCGCCGGGTGGTCGACCCCGAGGTTGCGATGAGCATCGTCGACCTTGGCCTCGTTTACGGAGTCGCCGTCGGCGACGACCGGGTGGAGGTCGTGATGACGATGACGTCGGCGGCCTGCCCGGTGACCGACGTCGTCGTCGGCGACGTCGAGGCCGAGCTCGACCGCGTCGTCCCGCCGCAGATGACGATGCACGTCGACCTGGTCCGGGAACCGGCCTGGACCCCTGACAGGATGAGCGAGCGGGCCCGGTCCTTCATGGGCTGGTGATCCGCCCGCGAGCCGCCATGCAGACCCGATCGCACACCGGGACGCCGACATCCTTGCGGGTCGGGCGCTGGGCGTTCGTGGCGCTGGCCGCGGCCTTGCTGGCCAGCGGCGTCATCGGCGGCCTGCTGCGCGCCGGCGTCGCCGTGCCGGTGCCGGACGACAGTGCCTGGCCGGGGCGGGCGGTGTCGGCGCATGCCTTCCTCATGATCTGCGCCTTCATGGGCACCGTGATCGCGATCGAGCGCGCCGTCGCCGTCAAGGAGCGGCTCGCGTTCGCGGCTCCCGCGGCATCGGCCCTGGCCGGCGTGCTCATGCTGGCAGGAATGCCGGCGGCGGCGGCGTGGCTGGCCGTCGGCGCCTCGCTCGCCTTCATCGCCGTGAACACGATCGTGGTCGCGCGGCAGCGGGCGGCGCACACCGCGCTGCTGCTGGCCGGCGCTGCCGCCTGGCTGATCGGCAACCTGCTGCACGCCCTGGGCAATCGGCCGGCGATGGTCGTCCCCTGGTGGTTCTCGTTCCTCGTCCTGACCATCGCCGCCGAGCGGCTCGAGATGACCCGGCTCATGCGCCGCCGCCCCGGTGCCGGCGTGGCGCTTTACGCCTGCCTGGGCCTCGTCCTGGCCGGATCGGCGGCCTTCGCCTGGTCGCCGGTGTGGGGTGGCCGGCTGTACGGGCTCTCGCTCGCCGGGCTGGCGGCGTGGCTGGTCTGCTTCGACGTCGCCCGTCGGACGGTCGCCACGGACGGGCTGAGCCGCTACATGGCCGTCTCCCTGCTTCTGGGCTACGCCTGGCTCGCCGTGTCCGGCCTGGCGTGGATGGCGACATCCGCGGGCATCGCCGCGCGAGACGCCGCGCTGCACGCGCTCGGCCTGGGCTTCATCTTCAGCATGATGCTCGGGCATGCGCCGGTCATCCTGCCGGCGCTCGCCCGGGTCAAGCTCCGGTTCGGCCGGTTCTTCTACATCCCGCTCGCGGTCCTGCACCTCTCGCTGGCGGTCCGGCTGTTCCTCGGCCCCAACGACCTGCGAATGCTGAGCGCCGGTGCGATCGGCAACGCGGCCGCCATCGGCGTCTTCGCCCTGACCGTGGCGGGCGCCGCGGTCGCCTGGCGCCTGAAGCATTCGCCCTCATCCAGGACACACGATGCGATCTCTGCACCTCATTGAAGAGCCCCTTGCGCCGCCGCAGCCCCGCCTTGCCTTGTGGGACCTGGGCTTCCGGCCGTTCTACCTGCTCGCCAGCCTGTTCGCGGCGCTGTCGATTCCGCTCTGGGCGCTGCAGTTCTCGGGCCTGCTGCCGCACGCCTACCTTGCCGGGCCGGTGTGGCATGCGCACGAGATGCTCTTCGGCTTCGCCCTGGCCGTGATCGTCGGCTTCCTCTTCACCGCCGGCAGAAACTGGAGCAACCGGCCGACGCCGAGCGGCGCCGGGCTGGCGGCGCTGGCCGGCCTGTGGCTTGCCGCGCGAGTGCTGGTGCTGACGCCGTTCGGTTGGGCCGCCGCGGCCGCCAACGTCGCGTTCCCGCTGGCCGCGGCCATCGCGCTGGCGGTTCCGTTCGTCAAGGCGGGCAACCGCCGAAACTACTTCTTCGTCGGCCTGCTGGCCCTGATGTCGGTCGCCGCCGGGGTCGTCCATCTGGCGCAACTCGGCGTCCTCCGCTTGCCGGCCTGGGCCGGATTGCGGCTCGGCCTGGACATCGTCCTCTTCATCGTCTCGGTGATGGGCGGTCGGGTGATTCCCATGTTCACGAACAACGGTGTGCGCGGTGCGTCCGCCACCCGCAAGCCGTTGGTCGAGAAGGCGGCGCTGGGGCTGGTTCTCACGTTGCTCGTCGCCGACGCGGTCGGGCTCGACGGCATGCCGCTCGCCGTCGTCGCGACCATGGCCTGCTTCGCGCACGCCATCCGCTGGGCGCTCTGGCAGCCCTGGAAGACGCTCGCCGCGCCGCTGGTCTGGGTGCTCCATCTCGCCTATTTCTGGGTGCCGGCGCATCTCGCGCTGCGCGCCCTGGCCGAACTCGGTGTCGTCGCGCCGTCGTCCGCGACCCATGCGCTGGCCGTGGGGGCCGTCGGCGGCCTGGTCATCGGCATGATGACCCGCACCGCCCGCGGGCACACGGCGCGGCCGCTCCGTGCCGACCGCTTCGATACGACCTGCTACGTGCTCGTCGCCCTGGCCGGCGTGCTGCGGGTCGTTCTGCCGATGCTGGCGCCGGCGCAGACACTGCTCGCCGTTGAATGCTCCGCCGCCCTGTGGTCGGCCGGGTTCGGCCTGTACGCCGTGCGCTACTGGACTGCGCTGACTCGGCCGCGGCTCGACGGCAAGCCGGGATGAGCCTCGACTACGCCGCCCTCAAGCTTGTTCACCAGAGCGCGGTGGCGCTCTCGGTGACGGGGTTCTTCGTGCGCGGCCTGGCGAGCTTTTCCGGGGCCGGCTGGGTGCGCAGCCGCGCGGCCAGGACCTTGCCCCATGCCGTGGACACCGTGCTGCTCCTGTCGGCGCTGGCGATGGCCTGGATGCTGCGGCTCACGCCCGGCAACGCACCCTGGCTGCTGGCCAAGATCGTCGGCCTGGTGCTCTACGTCGGCCTCGGCGTCGTCGCCCTGCGCCCCGGGCGATCGCTCGCGGTCCGGGCGGCGGCCTGGACCGCGGCACTGGCGACGGTCGGCTGGATCGCCTCCGTGGCCGTCACCAAGAACCCGAGGGGCTTCCTGGCGATGCTCGGCACGCTCGTCGCTTGACGCGCATCAAGCCTGCGGACCGTCGTCGAGGCCACCATACGCCATGCTTACCGCCGGCGATCGGACTGCGGACGTGCGAACGGTGCTCACCGAGGAGTTGCTGCGCAAGTTCGACACGCCCGGCCCGCGCTACACCTCGTACCCGACGGCCGACCGCTTCGCCGAGCAGTTCGGCTCGGCCGACGCCGCCCGCATCCTCGAGGCGCGCAGCCGGACCGGCGCCACGGCGCCGCTCTCGCTGTACGTGCACATCCCGTTCTGCGAGTCGCTGTGCTACTACTGCGGCTGCAACAAGATCATCACCCGGCACCACGAATGGGCCGGCGGGTACCTCGACGCGCTCGAGGCCGAACTGGCCCTGGTGCTCGAATCGCTGGGTTCGGGCCGGCCGGTGTCGCAACTCCATTTCGGTGGCGGCTCGCCGACCTTCCTGTCCGACGCCGAGCTCACGCGGGTGATGACCGCGCTGGCCGCGGCGTTCCGCCTGACGCCGGACTCCGAGGTCTCGATCGAGGTCGACCCGCGCACCGTGACGCCCGAGCGGCTGGCTCACTTCCGCACGCTCGGCTTCAACCGTCTCAGCTTCGGCGTCCAGGACTTCGATCCCGCGGTGCAGAAGGCGGTGCACCGCGTCCAGTCGTTCGAGATGGTGCGGGAGCTGATGACGAGTGCCCGGGAGCTGGGCTACGCCTCGATCAATGCCGACCTCATCTATGGGCTCCCCCGGCAGACGCCGGAGAGCTTCGCCAGGACGGTGGCGCAGGTCAACGAGCTGCGGCCCGACCGCATCGCTCTGTACGCCTACGCGCACCTGCCCGAGCGCTTCAAGCCGCAGCGGCGCATCGCCGACGCAGACCTGCCTGCGGCCACGCAGCGCATCGCCATGCTCGGGGACGCCATCGCCGGCTTCCTGGCGCGCGACTACCGCTACATCGGCATGGACCACTTCGCTCTGCCCGACGACACGCTGGCGGTGGCCAAGCGCGAAGGCCGGCTGCACCGCAACTTCCAGGGCTACAGCACGCAGCCCGACTGCGACCTCGTCGCCCTCGGCGTCTCCGCCATCGGCCGGATCGGCGCCGCCTACTACCAGAACGCGAAGACCCTGCCGGAGTACTACGAGTCGCTGCAGCAACGCCGCCTGCCCGTCGTCCGGGGCTACGCCCTGACGCCCGACGACGAGCTGAGGCGCGACGTGATCATGGCGCTGATGTGCCAGGGCCGGCTGGAGTTCGCGCCCATCGAGCGGGCTCACGGCGTGAGCATGAAGGACTACTTCGCGTCCGAGCTCGAGAGCCTGCGCGGCCTTGCCGATTCCGGGCTGGTCGCACTCGAAGCCGGCGCCGTCCAGGTGACGGCGTCGGGCTGGTTCCTCGTCCGCGCGATTGCGATGGTGTTCGACCGCCATCTTCGGGAGGGCAGGGAAGAGCGCCGTTTCTCCCGGGTCGTCTGAGCGGAGTCCGGGCCGGTTCCACTGCCCTCAGCTCGGCGGCGACCGGCGCAGCCGGACCTTGAGCGCCGAGATCTCGCGCGCCGTGGCGCGCAGGTAGGACGAGACCGACGCCATCCGCTCGAACTGCTGCTCGAGCTTGGGCCGCTCCTTGCGGAACTGGACCGCGAACGCCGGGCTCGTCGCTTCCATCACGACAGCGTCGTCGATCCGGCCCAGCTCGCGGCGCAGGCGCACCACGCTCGAAGCGGGCTCGGCGCCGGCGATCTTGTTCGCGTCTTCCTCGCCGGTCTCGGCCATCGGCAAGGTGAGCGGCTTGGCCGAGGCGAGGGCGCTGCGCAGCTTGGCCATCCGGTCGTTCAGCGACTCGAACGACTTCAGCGTCTGCTCGGCCTGGTCCTGGAGCCGCTCCCAGTCGACATCGAACTCGGCGCTGCGCCGCTTCGCTCGCTCGAGCGCCTTGGCCGCCTGCGCCTGCAGGCGATTGACGAGCTGCAGCTTCTTCGCCAGCGTCTTCTTCATCGCGCCGAGCGCATGCACATGCATCGCCGCCCGGGTCTGCACCGCCGCGAACTCGGGCTCGCCGGCGATCGCCTCGAGATCCTCGAGCGCCGCCGCGATCCGGTTGAGCAGGGCGCCGACGCCGCGGTTGAAGGCCTCCACCCGCTTGTATTCGAAGCTCATCACATCGAGGTCGCAGCGCCGGATCGCCGCGGCCAGGCCGTCGGCGCAGGTGCGCAGCTTCGGCTCGAGCGTCGCCCAGGCGTCGACCGCCTGCTGGAAGTTGCCGCGCAGGATGCGGTTGAGGGCCGCCCCCGGATCCGACGCGGAAGCGACCGCGCTCACGTCCTGCCTCCTTCGAAGAAGATGTATTCGGCGGTGTAGGGCACGCGGGCGATCCGGCCGACCGTCGCCTCGCTGCAGCTTTCCGCCGGCGCGGTGCCGCCCCGGGTGTGGATCCGCTGCACGCTGGTGATGCCGTCGAGGCGGCCGGAGCCGCCAGCGCTGCGGGTGTGCAGCAGCAGCCAGGGGATCGCGTCGTCGTCCTCGCGCGGCACGACCTTGGCGACCACCGTGCCGACGATTCGGCTGCCGTCCAGCGCCTGCCAGGTCGGGCCGGCGCCGTGGCTTCCCACCGGCTGGCCGTGGTCGTCGAACAGCCTCGCCTCGGGAGCGATGAAGAGCCAGGCAGCCTGCACGCCGTCGACGCGCCGGCATTCGTAGATCTGCACGCCGCGGGCGACGACCTGCAGGCGCGGCGTCTCGCCGGCGGGAACGAGAGGCCCGGGAACCGGCTCGGCCGCTGGCGGCATCAGCGCCGCACAGCCGCCGACGACGGCGGCGAAGAGGGTCGGCAGGAAACGGGTCGGGTCCATGGGCCTCTCCCGCTCAGCCGCCGCTGCCGGCCAGCTCGGCCTTCAGCGTCATCAGTTCGTTCTTCAGCGCTTCCATCGCCTTGAGCTTCTCGGCGACGGCCTGGCGCAGCTCGGCCAGCCGGGTCTTGTCCGGATGGCGGCGCATGAACTGCGCGAGCTCGGCGCTGTCGAGGATGCCCTCATCCTTGAGCGAGTCGACGATCTGCCGACGGCGCTTCGGGTCGGCCACGGAGCCGAGGTCGAAGTCGCCGATGACCTGGATGTCGCTGCCGATCTTCAGGGTCACCACGATCTTGTCGGCCTGGAAGCTGGCAATCCAGAACGCCGGCATCTTGGCGCTGACCTTCGCCGCCGCCTTGTCGCCGATCGGCTTGAGCTTCATCTTGATGCCGGCGAACAGCTTCGTGACCTTGGCTTCGATCACGACAAAGGTCTTGGTGTCGATGTCCGTCAGCTCGTACTTGAGCAATATCTTGGGTTTCATGGAAATCTCCTGGGAGTGGGGGTGGGCGATCAGCCCTTGGTGACGATGACTTCGAGGTACTCGCTCGGGATCACGAGCGAGCTCCCTCCCGAGGTGTCGAGCTTCGCCAGCAGGGCGAGCAGTTCCGCCTCCAGCGCCTTCTGGCCGGCGGGGGCGAGCGCCGCGAAGGCCTTCTGCGTCGGGCCGTAGTAGTCGCGGAACACCTGCACGAAGTGCGCCGCCGAGCGGTAGCGGAAGTTGAACTGCCGGCGCTCGCAACGCATCGCTCCGGCGCGCGTTCCGAACAGCGCGGCGCAGTGCGCCTCGGTGCCCCAGGCCGCGGGCGATTGCAGCCCGGCGGGCGGCGGAACGTGCCGGCCGATCATCTTGAACAGCTGGCCGATGAAGCTCTCCGGCGTCCAGTTGGTCATGCCGAGCCGGCCGCCCGGACGCAGCACGCGCAGCATCTCGTCGGCCGTGCGCTGGTGGTCGGGCGCGAACATCGCGCCGAAGGTCGAGAGCACGACGTCGAAGCTCCGGTCCGCGAACGGCAGCTCCTCGACATCGGCCACCTGGAACGTCATCGCCAGCCCTTCGGCCTGGGCGCGCGCGGCAGCCTTGTCGAGCAGCGCCGGCACGTAGTCGGTCGAGGTGACGTCGGCGAAGCGCCGGGCGGCCGCGAGCGAGGCATTGCCGTTGCCGGCAGCGACGTCGAGGACGCGCTCGCCGCCGCGGATGTCGGCGGTTTCGGCCAGCGTCTCGCCGACGATCTGCAGCGTCGTGCCGACGACGGCGTAGTCGCCGCCGGCCCAGGTGGCTTGCTGCCGCTGCTTGACGGCGGCGAGATCGGGCCCCGGCATCACCGGGGCGGGGGTTGCGGTCTGCATGTTCATGGTCAGGGGTCCTGGTTGGGGGATGGGCGCGTCGATCAGGCGTCGGCGAAGAACGGTGCCAGCGCGGTCAGGATCCGCTGCATCTGCGCCGGGGTGACGAGCGCCTTCAGCACCTGCTGGAAGCGCGGCTCCTGAGCACCCGAGACGATGTATTGCCAGCGGTAGGCCTTGAGCACGAGGGCATGCACCGCGGCGCTCTCGGTCGGGCCGAACGGGCGGCGCATCGTCGAGAGGAAGAAGTCGGCATCGGCGCGGGCCTGGACCTGGCAGATGCCGTCCACCGCGCCGACCAGCTCGATCAGCTCGTCGACGCCGCGATCGCGCTCGGCGCCCGAGAGGCGGGCGTCCTCGCGGCGCCACTCCAGCTCGTCGAGCACCGCGTGCTGCGACTCTTCCTTCCAGTGGAACAGGAACACGTCCTTCCACAGCTCGGAAAGGCTGTCGTCGGGCTCGATGCTCGAGCGGTAATGCGCCTGGCTGAACAGCTCGATGTCAAGGGTGAGGCCGAGCACCGCCCAGTTCGACTTGCCCAGCACCGCGCCGGCGACTTCGTCCGGCTGCGGCAGGAAGCTGTAGCCCACGGGCATGCCGACGGCGGCCATGCGCTCGAGGCGGCGGAACATCTCCTGATGCTTCAGCTCCTCGTCGGTGAGCCGGACCAGCGCCTCGAAGGCGACCTGGTTGCCGAGCGCATGGTCGCGGCCGAGCTCGGTGGTTTTGGCGCCGATGAAGCGCTCGACCAAGGCGAACATGTTGGCGTAGGTGCGGCCCTGGATCTGCGACAGCAGGCGCGCTTCGGCCGGCTGCAGGAAGGCGAGCTGGTCGACCTTCGACAGGCCGTCGGGCAGGAACTTCTTGCCGAAGTCGAAGCTGCGGCCGCGGATGACGTCGCGGTCGATGTCCCAGCGGATGCGCTTGGAGACCTCGATGCAGCGGGCGTATCGGTCGATGTCTTGCGACCGGGTGGTGACGGGAACGGTATTGGCGATGGCAGCGTGCATGGTGGTGGTGCTTTCGTGGTGGTGGTGGGGGCGGGAGAAGACTCAGGCGTGCAGGGGGTGAACCATCTGCGCGCGAACGTAGGTGAGCTCGGTTCGGCCGCCGATCTCGGCGGCGATGGCGCCGATCTCCGAGCGGTGGAACCCGAGGTCCTGCAGGGTGCGGTCGTCGAGGGCGTGCAGGGTCTGGAGCGTCGCGCGATGCAGGCGCTGGCAACGCCAGGCGTCGATCAGGGCGGCGATCGGCCGGCCGATCGGGCCGGCGGTGAGTGCGGCCAGGCGACCGGTGGCGGCCGGAGCGGGAAGGCAGAGCGAGTGGAGCGTTTGCATGGCGATTCCTGTTTGCGAGGACCGCACTGTGCAAAGAGGTGCGTTGCATGGGCGTTCCACGCCCGCACGGGGGAAGGAACCCGGGGTCCTCGAGGGAACGGCCGGCGAGGCCGGCGGGGAATCAGCCGTCGGCGCGCAACGCGGCGGCGAGGGCGGCGTGGCCGCTCGAGGTCTCGGCGACGATGCGCCGCGCCAGCTCATCGAGCGGCGGCCCCGGCCAAGGGGCCTCGCGATCGCCGGTGTCGGCATCCGCGAGGGCTTCGAGACGCGGCTGCAACTGGTGCCTGCCCTGCGCGGTCATGTCCGGGTGGCCCAGGACGAAGCGCAGCAGCCGCGCCGCCGCGCGGCGCTCGCCCTGGGCCGCGAGCAGGTCGGTGAAGACGGCGATCGCGGCCAGCAGCGACAGCGGCCGGCCGATCGCCAGCGCCAGCTCGAGCGAACCGCGGACGGCCTCTCGGGCACCGGCCAGGTCGTTCTGGCGAACCGCGATCTGCATGATCGAGAGCCGCACCGCGGCTTCGGTCGCCCGGTTGCCGGTGGCCAGCGCCAGCTCGAGGGCGCTCGCGGCATGGCCGCGTGCGGCATCGAGCTCGCCGAGCTTCAAGGTCAGGTCCGACAGGTTGGCGAGCACATAGCCGCGCGAGCTCACCAGGCCGTGGCGTTCGCACAGCGCCAGGCTGGCGCGGGCATTCGCCAGCGCGCTGGCGTAGTCGCCGAGATCGCTCTGCAGCGTGCTCAGGTTGTTGAGGCAGAGGGCCTCGCCGGCGACGTGGCCGATCCGCCGGTGCTGCACCAGCGATTCGGTCGACATGCGCAAGGCATCGTCGAAGCGGCCGAGCGCCTTCTCCACCAGCGCCAGGTTGTCGAGCATCGCGGCGGCATTGCGCGGATCGCTGTCGGCCGGCGCCTGGGCCAGCGCCTGGCGGTAGTGGCGACGCGCGTCGGCGAACCGTCCGAGGCGGAAGTTGCACGTGCCGAGCACCTTGAAGCATTGCAGCCGGGCGGCGTGATTGGCGCCGGCCGCGGTCTGCGCCAGCCCGGCGGTCGCGCTGACGATCGCCTCCGGATAGCGATCGAGGCGATACAGCAGCTGGCCGACCGCCCCCTGCAGCAGCGGCACGAGGCCGGCCGCGGCGGCGCTTCCCGGAGCCGCCAGCGCCGCGCCGAAGAGCGCCAGCCCCTCGGCGAAGCGGCCGCGATGGTTGCAGTACTGCAGCATCGTATCGACGCTGCCCGCGAGGACCGGGGCCGGGATCGCGTCGGCCCGGATGTTGTGCCAGGCCGCCCGGCCGTTGTCGAACTCGAGGTCGAGGGTGCGCAGCGCGTCGCGATCGCCCTCGTCGACCGGACGCCGCATCTGCGCCAGCAGGCGATGGAAGAACTGGGCGTGCGCGGTCTCGGCGTCGGCGCGTGCCGGGCCGTCGGAGAGCCTCTCGGCAGCCAGGCGTTGCAGGAGCGGATGGAGGAAGAAGCGGTTCTCCTCCTTGCGCAGCAAGGACTTGTCGAGCAGGGCACCGAGCACAGGCAGCGGTGCAGCGACCGCGCGGGCGGCCTCGGCGGAGAAGCCGCCGCGAAACACGGAGAGTCGCGTCAGCGCCTCGCGCTCGGCCGCGCCGAGCAGCTTCCAGGCGTGGTCGAAGACGATCTCGATGCTGGCCTGGCGCGCCGGCCGGGTCGGGTCGACCGCCCGCAGCAGCTCGCTGCCTTGGCGCAGCTCGGCGGCGATCGCCTCGCACGAGAGCATCCGCGTCCACGACGCCGCCAGCTCGAGCGCCAGCGGCAAGCCGCCGACCTGGCGGCAGATGTCGACCAGCGCCGCCGGCTCGGCGTGGGCGAGGAACGTCGGCTCGACACGGCGCGCCGCGCGCACGAACAGCCGCACTGCGTCGAACGCCTCGAGGTGATCGGCGTCGTCCGCCTCCGGCAGGGGCAGGCCTTCGAGCGGGTAGGTCCACTCGGAGGCGATGCCGAGGCGAGCTCGGGTCGTGACCAGGATGCGCAGGCGCGGGCAGCGGGCAAGCAGGGTCTCGACCTGCGGTGCGGCCGCGACGATCTGCTCGAAGTTGTCGAGCACGAGCAGGAGCTGCAACCCGCGCAGCGATTCGATCGCCTGCTCGAACGGATCGCTCCGGCCGGCCAGATCGGCGCCGACCTCCCGCGCCAGCCGGCTGCCGAGCTCGGCGGGCGTGGCGGCATCCTCGAGAGCAACGAAGACAGCGCCGTCGACGAACCCGGGGGCGAGCTGGACCATCAGGCGGCGCGCGAGGCGCGTCTTGCCGACGCCGCCCGGGCCGACCAGACTCACCAGGCGGCAATCGTCCTGACCGAGCATTTCGGCGATGCGGCGCAGCTCGATCGAGCGGCCGACGAAGCCGTCATCCTCGGCCGCGGCTTCGGTGACCGGAGGCGAACGCGGCGCGCCTGCGGCACCGGCGCCAACCAGGCTGTCGTGCAGCGCCTGCAGCTCGGCCCCGGGCCGCAGGCCCAGGTCTTCCTGGAGACGGGCGGCGAACGTCCGGTAGGCCTGCCGCGCGCGGCCGCCCTGGCCGCTTTGCGCCAGTGCCGTCAGGTGCAGGCGGAGCGCGGCTTCATCCAGCGGGTCGGCCTCCAGCAGACGGCCGGTGAGGGCGACCGAGTCGCCGGCATCGATCTCGGCCCCGGCCCGGTTCAGGACCGCGCCGCGCCAGGCGGCGCGCAGCCGTTCGCGCTCGAAGCCGAGCCAGCTGGTCCAGGCAACGCTTCCCGCATCGTCGAAGCCGGCGAGGAGGTCGCCGGTGTATCGGGACAGCGCCTCGTCGATCGCGCCCTCGCGCAGCGCCGCCTCGAACTCGGCGACGTCGGTCGCCACCTCGAGCCGCGCGGTCTGCCCCTGCAGCTCGATCGGCCGGCCCCAGGAGACGCTCTGCAGGCGAAACAGCGTCTTGCGCAGGTTGGCGAAGGCGAGCTTCTGCGTCTGCTCCGGCCAGAACATCGTCGCCAGCTCGGCCCGGCCGACCCAGCCGCGCTTCAGGGCCAGGTAGACCAGGACCTGGCTGCGTCGCTCGAAGGGCAAGGCCGTCGGCTCGCCGTCGATGGCTAGGGTCGGCGAGCCGAACAGGTGCAGACGGGGGGGCATCGCAGGCGAGGAGGGGCGGGCGGATTTTCCGGTTCGCCGCCAGGCCGCGCAAGCCGCGGCAGCGAACGCGGTGCGCGGTCGAGCTGGCGGTGGCCGGCGCGGTCGCCGTCACGGACCCGACCGCATAATCCCGCCGATGCCTGAGCCCCAGGGACCGAATGCGGTCCGCGCGCCCGCTTCCCCCTCTGCCCGCCGATCCGTGGTTTCCGTCGAACAGGACGAGTCCGGCATGCGCCTGGCGCTCGACCAGGCGCACAACGCCTGGCTGGTGGGCGAGGTGCCGGTCGGTGCGGTGATCGTTCGCGAGACGGCGAACGGCCGGCAGGTCGTGGCCACCGGCTACAACCGGCCGATCACCGACCACGATCCGACCGCGCACGCCGAGATCGTCGCCCTGCGCCATGCCGCGACCTTGATGGCCAACTACCGGCTGCCGGAGTGCGAGCTGTACGTGACCCTCGAACCCTGCGCGATGTGCGCGATGGCGCTGCTGCACGCGCGCGTCAAGCGGGTGGTCTTCGGCGCGACCGATCCGAAGGCCGGCGCGGCCGGATCGGTGCTCGACGTGTTCGGCAACGCCAGCCTCAACCACCACACCGAGATCGTCGGCGGCGTGCTTGCCGCCGAGGCCGGCGAAGTGCTGCGCTCGTTCTTCGCCGAGCGGCGCGAGCAGTACCGGCAGCGCCGCGCCGCACCGACCGTGCTGGTCGAGGCCGACCCGGACGCGCCAGCCCCGGCCATTCCCGCGGGCGAATCGCTCGAGATCGACGCCGAGCCCGACGCATGAGCGCCACCCGGCCGTCGCTGCAGCTGTTCTCTCCTGCGGGCGTGTTGCGCTCGGTCGCGCCGCTGCGCCGCGCCGCGGCACGCCTCGGTCGACTCGGCTTCGAGGTGGAGATCGATCCGGCCGCGGCCGCCAAGGCGCAGCGCTTCGCCGGCGACGACGAGACCCGGCTCGTGGCGATCCATCGTGTCGCCGCCGCCCGGCCGGACATCGCGCTCGCCAGCCGGGGCGGCTATGGCCTGACGCGCCTGCTCGACCGGATCGACTGGAAGCGGGTCGCGAAGAGCGTCGAAGCCGGCACGCGCTGGGTCGGCATGAGCGACCTGACCTCGCTGCAGCTCGGCCTGCTGGCGCACGCCGGCGGCGGCATCACCTGGGCCGGGCCGCTCGCCTGCGACGACTTCGGCCGGACCGAGGCCGAGGGCGGCGTCGACGACGTGACCGAAGGCTGCTTTCTCGAAGCGATGGCGGGCGAGCTCGAGGCCGTCGGCTTTCGCACCGATGCCGGCTTCGACGGCCTGGCGGTGAAGGGCATGCTCTGGGGCGGCAATCTCTGCGTCCTCAATTCGCTGCTCGGCACGCCGCACTTCCCGCACATCCGCGGCGGCATCCTGTTCCTCGAGGACGTCAACGAGCATCCCTACCGGATCGAGCGCAACCTGCTGCAGCTGCAGCAGGCGGGCGTGCTCGACCGACAGCGCGCGGTCGTCCTCGGCGCCTTCACCGCCTGGAAGAAATCGGCGAACGACCGCGGCTATTCGCTGGCGACGGCGATCGCCCGGATCCGCGCCGCGACCAGGACGCCGATCCTCGGCGGCCTGCCGTTCGGCCATGTGCCGACGAAGGTGACGATGCCGGTCGGCGCCCGGGTGCAGCTCCTGGTCGACGGCCGGAACGCGTTCATCGGCTGGTAGCATTGAAAGATCGATGAATCCGCGTCTTCAAGCCCGCATCGCCCGGGGCCTTGCCTGTCTCGCGGCCATCCTCGTACTCGCGGCCTGCAACAACAGCCCGTACCCCGACGGCGCCGCAGCGACCAACACCCTGTTCTATTCGTTCGACGAGCGCTCGCCGCGCTACCTCGATCCGACGGCGTCGTACGCCAATCCGGAATCGGCCTACACCTATCAGATCTACGAGCCGCTCTACGGCTACCACTACCTCAAGCGCCCCTACGAGCTGGTGCCCAAGGCGGCGGCGCAGGTCGTCAAGCCCTACTACCTGGACAAGGCCGGGCAGCGCCTCCCCGACGACGCGGCGCCCGATTTGATCGCGCAGAGCGTCTACGAGATCCCGATCAAGCGCGGCATCATGTACGCGCCGCACCCGGCGTTCGCCAAGAACGTCAAGGGCGAGTACCTCTATCACCACCTGACCCGGGCCGAGCTCGGCGACAAGCGCTCGCCCTGGGACTTCGAGCTGCAGGGCACGCGCGAGCTGGTCGCCGATGACTTCGTCTACGCCCTCAAGCGGCACGCCACCACCCGCATCGAGGCGCCGGTCTACGCGGTCTTCGCCGAGTACGTGCTCGGCCTCAAGGCCTACGGCGAGCTGATTAAGGCCGAGGACCAGAAGCTGCTCGCCGGGCTGCCGCGCGACATCCGCGACAAGCCCTTCCTCGATTTCCGCAAGTGGCCGCTCGAGGGCGCCGACGCGCCCGATCCGCATCTGCTGCGCATCCGCCTGAAGGGCAAGTATCCGCAGTGGAGCTACTGGATGGCGATGCCCTTCATGGCACCTGTCCCGTGGGAGGCCGATGCCTTCTATGCGCAGCCGGGCATGAACGACAACGGCCTGTCGCTGAACCAGTGGCCGGTCGGCACCGGGCCGTTCATGATGACCGAGTTCGTCCGCGACCGCCGTCATGTGATGAAGCGCAACCCGAGTTACCGCGGCGAACCCTATCCCTGCGAAGGCGAGGAGAGCGACGCCAAGGACGGGCTGCTCGCCGACTGCGGCAAGCGCATGCCCTTCGTCGACACGCTGTACGTGACGATCGAGAAGGAGAAGGTGCCGCGCAAGGAGAAGTTCAAGCAGGGCTATCTCGACGTCCCCGAGATCGAGCGGACCGAGTGGGGCGTGGACTTCCGCAATGACGCCAACAACTCCGACGAGGTCAAGCGCCGGTTCGACGAGCGCGGCTACAAGTTTCCGCTGATGACCGACATCTCCGCCTGGTATCTCGGCTTCAACATGCTCGACCCGGTGGTCGGCCGCGGCAGCACGCCGGCGCAGCAGGCGAAGAACAGGAAGCTGCGCCAGGCGCTGTCGATCGCCATCGACTGGGAGGAAGGCTACGGCCGGATCTTCCTCAGCAAGGGAGGCGTCGCCGGGCACGGGCCGGTGCCGCCGGGCCTGTTCGGCTCGCGCGAGGGCCAGGGCGACTTCCACGACCCGGTGACGCACAAGATCGAGAATGGCAGGATCGTCCGCCGCTCGATCGAGGAAGCGAAGGCATTGCTCGCCGAGGCGGGCTATCCCAACGGCCGCGACGCCGTGAGCGGAAAGCCCCTGGTCCTCAACTACGACTTCCAGCGCGCCGTCACGCCCGAGGCCAAGACCGAGAACGACTGGATGGTCCGCCAGTTCGCCAAGCTCGGCATCCAGCTCGAGGTGCGGGCCACCGACTTCAACCAGTTCCAGGACAAGACGCTGAAGGGCAAGCACCAGATCTTCTGGGCCGGGTGGCTCGCTGACTATCCCGACGCCGAGAACTTCCTGTTCCTGCTCTACGGCCCGAACGCCAAGTCGAAATCGCAGGGCGAGAACGTCGCCAACTACGAGAATCCGGAGTTCGACAACCTCTACCGCGAGCTGCAGGCGCTCGACGACGGCCCGCAGAAGAAAGCGGTCATCGACAAGATGGTGGCGATCGTGCAGCAGGATGCGCCGTGGTCCTTCGGCTACTTCCCCTGGGGCGGCCTCGCCTTCCAGCAGTGGGTCTACAACGGCAAGCCGTCGATCCTGATCCGCGACATGGCCAAGTACTACCGGGTCGACCCACAGCTTCGCGTCGCCAAGCAGGCCGAGTGGAACAAGCCGACCTGGTGGCCGATGGTGCTGCTGATCGCGTTCGCTGTCGGCCTGGTGTGGATCGCGCGCCGCGGCTACCAGGCGCGGCAGCGGGCGACCGCCGTGCCGGTCGGCCCCAGGCCTCTGCCGGCGGCCGAAGCGGCCTAGTTCCTTCGTGCTGAACTACTTCATCCGCCGCGTCGGCTACGGCGTGCTGATCCTGATCGGGGTCAACTTCTTCACCTTCTTCCTGTTCTTCAACGTCAACACGCCCGACGACATGGCCCGCCTGAACATCGGCGGCAAGCGCGTGACGCAGGAGCAGATCGAGAAGTGGAAGGCGGAGCGAGGCTACGACCGGCCGCTCTACTGGAACCCGAAGGAGGAGGGCAGCGCCAAGGTGACTCGCACCGTGCTGTGGGAGCGCTCGGTGTCCTTGTTCGCCCTCGACTTCGGCCGCTCGGACTCGGGGCGCAGCGTCGACATCGGCCACGAGATCAAGACCCGGATGTGGGTCAGCCTGCAGCTCGCCGTGCCGCTCTTCCTCTTGCAGGTGATCGCGAGCACCGCTTTCGCGCTGCTGCTCGTCTTCTTCCGCCATTCGAAGATCGACTTCTGGGGCGTGGTGCTGTGCGTCCTGATGCTCTCGATCTCGAGCCTGTTCTACATCATCGTCGGCCAGTTCTTCTTCTCTCGCACCCTGCACCTGGTGCCGATCTCGGGCTATGCGGCCGGCTTCGACGCGGTGAAGTTCCTGCTCATGCCGATCGGCCTGTCGCTGCTCGCCCGGCTCGGCACCGAGGCGCGCCTGTACCGCGCCATGTTTCTCGAGGAGACCGGCAAGGACTATGTGCGCACCGCCCGGGCGAAGGGCCTGCCCGAGTCGGTCGTCCTGTTCCGCCATGTGCTCAAGAACGCCCTCATCCCGATCATCACCAGCGCCGGCTCGTACCTGCCTTACGTCTTCCTCGGCAGCCTGGTGTTCGAGAGCTTCTTCGGCATTCCCGGACTCGGCGCGTTCGTGATCGAGGCGATCGCCGGCCAGGACTTCGCGATCGTCCGCTCGATGGTCTTCGTCGGCGCGGTGCTCTACATCGCCAGCTACATCGCGATCGACTTCGCCTACACCTGGGCCGACCCGCGGGTCCGCCTCGCCTGACCGCCCGCCCGCCAGTCCGAATGCCGCAGTTCGTCTTTCTCTGGACCGACATCGTTCTCTGGGCGATGCTGCTCCTGCTCGTCTGGTACGTCTGGCGGGTGCGGGTCAGCGCCAACCTGCGCGCCACCTGGGACAAGGTGCTGCGCGATCCGGCCGCCCTCAGCGCCGCGATCGTGCTGCTGCTGTTCGCCGTCGTCACCATGCTCGACAGCGTGCACTTCCGGCGCGCCCTGGCCAACGCCCCCGACGCGGCGCCGGGCGCGACCACGTTCTATGCGCCGTCCACCGAGTCCGTGCTCGACCTGGCCCTGGCGCGGCAGATCGCGACCCGAGAAACCGCCTACTCCCGGCCGCTCGCCTACAAGGCCTTCATCAAGGAGCCGATGGAGAGGAACGGCCAGCCGGTCCGCGACTTCGCCCGGCTGAAGTTCGGCGGCGCGCAGCTCGCCGACCCGGACGCGCAATGGGCCGGCGACGTCACCGCGAAAGTGCTGGCCGGTCTCGCCGGGGGCGCGGTCGTCGCGGCACTGGCGGTGCTGCTGGCCGCCTTCCTGATGCGCCGCTCGCACGCAGGCACCCACGGCGCGCTGCGCGACATCGCCGCCGACCGCACCCACATCCCGGTTCGCGCCGGGCTGGCCACCTTCGCCGTCGTCTGCCTCCTGGCCGGGCCGGTGATCGCTCTGGCCGGCAGCTACCACGTGCTCGGCACCGACCGGACCGGCAACGACGTGCTCTACCAGTCGCTGAAGAGCGTGCGCACCGCGTTCGTCATCGGCACCCTGGCGACCATGGCGACCCTACCGTTCGCGATCGTCCTCGGCGTCCTCGCCGGCTACCTGAAGGGCTGGGTCGATGAGGCGATCCAGTACGTCTACACGACCCTGACCTCGGTGCCGAACGTGCTCCTGATCGCCGCCTGCGTGCTGATGGTGCAGGTCTACCTCGACCAGCACGCCGAGATGTTCGAGACCGGCTCGGAACGCTCCGACCTGAAGATCTTCCTGCTCTGCGTGATCCTCGGCCTCACCGGCTGGGCGACGCTGTGCCGGCTGATCCGCGGCGAGACCCTGAAGTTGCGCGAGCTCGATTTCGTCCAGGCGGCGACGGCGTTCGGCGTCAGCCCGGTCAAGATCATGGCGCGCCACATCGTGCCGAACGTGATGCATCTGGTGCTGATCACGACCGTGCTGAGCTTCTCGGAGCTGATCCTCTACGAGGCGGTCCTGACCTACGTCGGCGTCGGTGTCGACCCGTCGATGAACAGCTTCGGCGGCATGATCAACCTGGCGCGCAGCCAGATGAGCGGCGACCCGGTGGTCTGGTGGAGCTTCGTCTCGGCGTTCGTCTTCATGGTGACCCTCGTGCTCGCGGCCAACCTGTTCGCCGACGGCGTGCGCGACGCGTTCGATCCGCGGGCGCGGAGCTTCCGTCCGCGGCTGCGCCGGGCGGCGATGAGCTGATGGCGACGCTCCGCCAGTCATCGACGACGCTGGAGGCCACCGGCCTGGAGGTTGCTCTCGACGCCGACGCCGGCATCGTCAAGGCGATCGACGGCCTGAACCTGGCGATCACCCGGGGCGAGACCTTCGCCCTCGTTGGCGAATCCGGTTGCGGCAAGAGCATGACGGCCCTGGCGCTGATGCGCCTGCTGCCGGAGAACGGCAAGGTCGTGGGCGGCCGGGTCGGGCTCGAAGGCCAGGATCTGCTGGCGCTGCCCGAGGCAGGAATGCGCGCGGTCCGCGGCGGTCGCATCGGCATGATCTTCCAGGAGCCGGGCACCAGCCTCAACCCGGTGATGAAGGTGGGGGCGCAGATCGTCGAGGCGATCGAGGCCCACACCGAGCTGCGCGGCGCGGCGGCGCGGGCCAAGGCGATCGAGTGGCTCGGCAGGGTCGGCATCCCCGAGCCGGCCCTGCGCATCGACGAGTACCCGTTCCGCCTTTCCGGCGGCCAGAAGCAGCGCGTGATGATCGCCATGACGCTGGCTTCCGAGCCCGACTTCCTGATCGCCGACGAGCCGACCACCGCGCTCGACGTCACCATCCAGGCGCAGATCCTCGCCCTGCTCAAGGACCTGCAGCGCGAGCAGGGGATGGGGCTGCTGCTCATCACTCACGACCTGGCCGTCGTCTCCGACATGGCCGACCGCGTGGCGCTGATGTATGCCGGCCAGATCATCGAGGTCGCCGAGGCCGCCGACTTCTTCGCCGCACCCAAGCATCCCTACGCCAGGCTGCTGCTGCAGGCGCTGCCCGACGCGGCCCGGCGTGGCGGCTCGCTGGCGGCGATCCGCGGCTCGGTGCCGCCGCTCTGGCTGCGCTTCGAGGGCTGCCGCTTCGAGCCGCGCTGCGACCGCAGCTTCGGTCCGTGCCCGACGACGATTCCGGCGCTGACGCCGCTTGGCCCGAAGCGCAGCGTCCGCTGCCTGCTCTACACGGAGCTGGCCGAGCAGGCGCCGACCGATTTGCCGGCCGAAGTCGGGCCGGGCGACGTCGTGCCCGCGCAGCCGTCGGCGGCGACGTCGGTCGCGCCGGCAAACGCCGCTGGCGCGACGGCCGCCGAGGCCTCCGTCCCGCTCCTCCGAGTCGAGAACCTGGCGGTGCGGTTCCCGATCCGCCGCGGTCTGCTGCAGCGCACGGCGGGCGTCTTCAGCGCCGTCGACGGCGTCTCGTTCGAGGTACCGAGGGGCAAGACCCTGGCCCTGGTCGGAGAGTCGGGCTGCGGCAAGACGACGACCGGCAAGGCGATCGTTCAGCTGTTGCGCGGTGCCGCGATCATCGAGGGCCGTGCCCTCATGGACGGCCGCGACCTGTTCCAGCTCGAGGGCGATGACCTGCGGGCGGCGCGGCGCGAGATCCAGATCATCTTTCAGGACCCGTTCGCCTCCCTCGACCCGCGCATGCGGATCCTCGGCATCCTCGAGGAGGGCCTGCAGGCGCTGCGGCCGGAAATGGACGCGTCGGCCAGGCGGGCGCGGATAGAGACCCTGTTGGAGCAGGTCGGCCTGCGCCGCGACTCGCTCGATCGCTTCCCGCACGAGTTCTCCGGCGGGCAGCGGCAGCGCATCGCCATCGCCCGGGCGCTCGCGGTTGAGCCGCGCCTGATCGTCTGCGACGAGCCGACCTCGGCTCTCGACGTGTCGGTCCAGGCGCAGATCCTCAACCTGCTGCGCCAGCTGCAAAACGAGCTCGGCCTGTCGCTCCTCTTCATCACCCACAACATCGGCGTGGTCGAGTACCTCGCCGACGACATCGTCGTCATGCAGCGCGGTCGCGTCGAGGAGAAGGGTCCCACCATCGAAGTGCTTTCGCGCCCCAAGTCGGTGTACACCCGCACCTTGCTTGATGCCGTGCCGAGGCTCTTGGTCGCATGATTGCCCTGAAGGAAATGACGAACGCAACGGAAGCGAAGCATCGGCAGTCGCTGGCGCGGGCCATGCAACTGGAAGCGAGCGGCCAGGTCGTGCAGGCGGAGCTGCTCTATGTCGGGCTGTTGAAGCAACGGCCGGGCGAC